>Ga0315545_1005465_pt1 | contig 10178 bp, 7 predicted proteins | sample SalMarSW160210MG_FD_203096 | JGI IMG/M metagenome (GOLD analysis project Ga0315545, IMG submission 203096) | Salt marsh sediment microbial communities from the Plum Island Ecosystem LTER, Massachusetts, United States - Salt Marsh Sediment SW1602-10 ...
AACACCCTGGTCATTGCCTCGAGCTACTCGGGGAATACCGAGGAGACTCTCTCCGCCTTCACCGCATCACTCAAAACCCCGGCCAAAAAGCTGGCGCTCACTACAGGCGGCAAGCTCAGGGAGCTGGTGGAAAAAGAGGGCATTCCCGTTTTCATTATAGATTACCAGGCACCTCCCCGCGCTGCCTTTCCCCACAGTTTCGTCCCTCTGGTTGGTATTTTTCAGAAGCTGGGTCTGCTCGGTGACAAATCAGCTGATTTGAAGCGGGCACTAAAGATTTTAAATAAGCTGGCCGGTGACCTGGTGGAAACCACCCCTCTTGTTTTAAACCCGGCCAAGCAGCTGGCGGCTAAGTTGCGGGGGAACCTGGCAGTAATCTACGGTGGGGAAGTACTCTCGGAGGTGGCCCGGCGCTGGAAAACCAACCTCAATGAGAACAGCAAGGCCTGGGCTTTCTTTGAGCTTTTCCCCGAGCTCAATCATAACGCTGTGGTCGGCTACGAGTTCCCCCCTGAGATAAAGGACAGGGTTTTTGTCGTTCTGCTGCATTCCGCCATATTTAGTCCCCGCAGCCAGCTTCACTATGAGGCTACAGCTAAACTGCTGGCTAAATCGGGAATCAGCCATGAGGTGGTGGAGGCGGTGGGGGAGACGGCTCTGGCCCAAGTGGTGAGCCTGGTTCTTTTCGGGGATTACGTTAGCTTCTACCTGGCGATGTTAAACGAAACTGACCCTACGCCTTTAGATGCTGTGGACTTTGTTAAGCGTTACCTTGCCCGGTTTGATACCGAACGCGGCTAAGATAGACAGGTTAAAAAGGTGAATCCGTATATTTATCAGAGCGGCGAGCCGACTTTCAACCTGCGTTTGAAGAAGGTGACCGGGAAGTGGTCTTCCTACCTGGTCGACTTCCCCTCAGCTTTTCAAAATGGCCACTGGGGAAGCAGTATCGTTATAGGCGAGTACTTTCAACCAGTGCGGTCAAGCCGTGCACCGTTGGTTATCTTGCTTCACGGCATGGGAGACCACAGCGTAATTCCCTGTAAGCTCCTGGCTAGGTCTCTAGCCGGTAACGGCACCGCCTGCTTGATTCTATACCTTTTCTTGCACTCGAGGCGCCTGCCGGAAGATATGAAACAGCGGTACCCTGTCTTTACCTCCGAGGAATGGTTCCAGATATACCAGACTTCAGTGATTGAAGTGCGCCAGGTGATTGATTGGGCGAGCGGACGGGCAGAAATAGACGGGAATAAGATAGCGGTGGCGGGGATAAGTTTCGGTGGTTTTATCTCGGCCATAGCTATGGGTGTAGACGAGCGTATTGGTGCTGGCGTGTTTATTGTATCCGCCGGTAACAGTGAAAAGATTAGCCATATGAGCCAGCTCAGTGCTCTCACCAAGAATTACCGGCGCACCGAGGCGGAATACCAGCGCCTTCAGCAGTCTTATAGGCAATACCTTACCGAAGTGGCCGAAAAGGGGGTTGACAATGTCACTCCCGCCCGGGATAGTTTCCTGACCGACCCGATGACATATGCCTATAGCCTGCGGCAGCGCCCATTATTGATGATTAACGCCCGCTGGGATGAGGCTATCTCCGCCGACGCCGCCCTTGATTTCTGGAGGGCATGCGGCCGGCCGGATATAGTATGGCTTCCGGCCACGCACGCTACCATCTGGCTATGGTATCCTTTTATCAGCCGGAAAATTGCTAGTTTCTTCAAGATAAGTTTTGGTAACGAAGAGACATCCAAAACATTAAGCGGAGGAGGTGAACGGTAATGCCTAGACTGGTCATGAGGAGGGCAAAGCAAAAGGTGGGGCTTGTTCCTGGAACCCTTGTCCATGTAGGAGAGAGGAAGATTGAAAAGGTAAGGATTAGAATCATTGACTACGATGAAACGCAACTTGAAGAGAAGGAAGTAAAAACAGTTGAAGAATGTTTTCCTTTTAAAGACAAGCCTACTATCAGCTGGATAAACATAGATGGTCTCCATGACGTGGAGGTGGTGGAAAAAATTGGGAAGCAATTTGGCCTGCATCCCCTTATACTGGAGGACATTGTTCATACCGGACAACGCCCCAAATTGGAGGACTTCGGGGACCACATCTTTATTGTTTTGAAGATGCTTTACTATAATAAGGAGAAGGTTGAGTTAGAAGCGGAGCAGGTCAGCCTGATATTTGGCGAAAATTTCGTTATTTCCTTTCAGGAGCGTGTGGGAGATATTTTCGAGCCTCTAAGAGAGAGAATCAGAAAGGGCAAGGGTCGCGTGAGGAAGGCAGGGGCCGATTATCTTGCCTACGCCTTAATTGATAGCATTGTCGACAACTATTTCGTGATTCTGGAGCAACTGGGGGAAACGATAGAGGATACCGAGCAGGAACTGGCCATAGATCCGACCGTAGCGACATTACAGACTATTCGCGCTTTCAAGAAAGAGATGATTTTCCTACGAAAATCTATCTGGCCGCTGAGGGAGGTGGTCAATTCACTGGAGAGGGGGGAATCATCGCTTATTCACGAGTCCACGGGTATATATCTCCGGGATGTTTATGACCACACCATCCAGATTATTGATACCGTGGAGAGTTACCGGGATATGCTTTCCGGCATGCTGGATGTTTATCTTTCCATCATCAGTAACAGAATGAACGAAGTTATGAAGGTGCTGACCATCTTCGCCGCCATATTCATACCGCTTACCTTTGTGGCCGGCGTTTACGGCATGAATTTCGGTTTTATGCCGGAGCTGGGATGGCGTTGGGGTTACTTTGGAGTTTTACTGGTAATGGCCATTGTCGCCGCTGTCATGATAGTCTATTTCAAGAGAAAGCGGTGGTTATAAACCTAGGGTGGTGATACCTCAGGCAATTCTTCCAGCGCCGCTTGGACATTCTCTCCGGGGAAGGGCTGGTCTTCTATCACCCCTTCTACGAAATCCTTGAAAACGGTGAGGTCTAGATTGCTGTTGCCATCCAGCAGGAAGAGGATATTCTTGCTCTCCTTGCTTTGCTTGCAGGCTAGCGCCTCGTCTATAACCGCCGCCACTGCATAAGATGCTTCCGGCGATGGTATTAGCCCCTCGGTACGGGCGAAGGTTATGGCTGCCTCGAAGGCTTTGCCTTGGGCATAAGCTCTGGCTTCGATTTGTTTTTCGCGGTAGAGGGCGCTGACCAGCGGGGAGATGCCGTGGTAGCGCATGCCGCCGGCCCGGATACCAGGGGGAACGAAACTGTGGCCCAGGGTATACATCTTTAATAGCGGGAATAAGCCTTCGGTATCGCCGTAGTCATAGGCGTAGCGCCCCTTGGACAGACTGGGAGCCGCCGCTGTCTCAACGGCTATTGTCCTCGTACCGCGTTGTTTGCAGTCCTGATAAAAGGGAAAAGCCAGACCACCGAGGCCGCTGCCCCCGCCCACGGCGCAGATGATGAGGTCGGGCTTGGCGCCAGCCTGGCGCATCTGGCTGCGTGTCTCAAGGCCAATAACGGTCTGGTGCAGCAGGACATGGTTCATCACCGTGCCCCAGGAAAACTTGATATCATCGCGGATGGTGGCCTCTTCGAAGGCCTCGCTTAGGGCGATGCTCAAGCTCCCCGGCGAGTTGGGAGTTTGCTCCAGTATCTTCTTGCCGGTGCGCGTCTTTTGGCTGGGGCTGGGAATAACCTCCGCCCCCAGCACCTCCATAACGTAGCGTCCGTAGGGCTTTTCCTCATAGCTGGAGCGCACCATGTATATCTGGCACTGGATACCGAAGTAGCTGCAGGCAATGGCCAGCGAGGCTCCCCACTCCCCGTTTCCGGTGGCCGTCACGATACGCTTTACGCTCTCCTCCTGAGCAGCGTAATATGTCTGCACCACGGCGGTATTCATCTCGTGGCTGCCTGACGGGCTGTAGCCTTCGTATTTATAAAAGATACGGGCTGGCGTTTCCAGGCTCTTCTCCAGCCTTTCGGCGCGGTAGAGAGGGGTCGGTCTCCATTCGGAGTAGAAGGCCTGAATTTCCTTGGGTATGGGAATGTCTCGTTTCTCTCTCTCCAGTTCCTGGTCGATGATGGAAGACGGCGCCAGCGGTTCGAGGTCGTGATAGCTCAGCGGATAGCCGCTGCTGCTCATGAGAGGGGGCACGTCAAAGTCTAAATCGGGGATGATATTGTACCATTTGCCGGGTATATCCTTGGCATCCAGCGTGATTCTCATCTTAAACCTCCGCCTGGTAACTACCCGTGAGCACTATATAGTTGTATTGTAAGAGCGATTGGCAGTTGTGTCAACGGCCTGGTTGTAGTGTCTGTTACAGCTTTACCACTTTGGCGGAGTAGACATCGGGCAGGGCCAGTATCTGCTGGCGCTGTTTATCGGTCAGGGCTTCGTCCAAGGCCAGTATCATAAGGGCTTGCCCTCGCGGCTTTAGGCGGCTTAAGTGCATGAAGCTGATATTTATATCGGCTTCGCCGGTTATCCTGCCGGCGGCGCCGATGAGGCCGGGGCGGTCGAGATGGTCACAGAAGAGGAAGTAGCCGCCGGTGGGGACAATATCAATCCAGTAGTTATCGACGCGGACGATGTGTACCTCACCGCGCATTACTGTCCCGGCGACGGTGATCACCCCGGCGCTGGTGGTGGCTTCTACCGTAACCAGGCTGGCATAGTTCTCGCTTTCAGCCTCTTCCTGCTCCACCACCGCCAGTCCGCGCTTTTTAGCCACGATATCGGCGTTGACTAGGTTGACCCGCTCCTCGCTTACCTGCTCCAGCAGTCCGCCCAGAGCGGCGGCTTTGAGGGCCTTGGTATCATATTCGGCAATCTCACCGTTATATTTAATCTGGATGGTGCTCACCTGTCCCTCAACTAGCTGGCTTACCAGTCGACCTACGGTGGCGGCTACTTTGATAAAGGGTGCCAGCGCCGATAGCATCTCCGCCGGTATGAAGGGGGCGTTAACCGCATATTTGGCCGGATGTCCTTTAAAGACATCGACAATCTGTTCGGCGACATCCCGGGCGGCCATGACCTGAGCTTCGGTGGTGGAGGCGCCTAGGTGGGGGGTGACAATGATATTATCGCTTTCGAAAAGGACGCTTTCCGTGGTGGGTTCGGTGGGGAAGACGTCAATGGCGGCGCCGGCCACCCGCCCTTTCTTCACTGCTTTGGCCAGTGCCTCCTCGTCGATGAGGGCACCACGGGCAGTGTTGATGATTCCGACGGTGGGTTTGACCATGGCCAGCTCTTTCTCGCCAATCATTCCCCTGGTTTTGGAGGTTAATGGAGCGTGCAGGGTGATGAAGTCAGCTTCTTTGAACAGCTGTTTCATCGGCACCAGCTCCACCTGCAGATTGCGGGCATGTTCCGCTGATATAAAGGGGTCGTTGGCGATTAGTTTCATTTCCAGGCCCAGGGCACGCCGGGCTACCTCTGAGCCGACATTGCCCAGACCGATGAGACCCAGTGTCTTGTTTCTCACCTCGGTGCCCATGAAGTCGCTTCGTTTCCAGACCCCGGATTTGAGTGAGGCGTTGGCCTGGGGGATGTGGCGGGCCAAGGCGAGGAGGAGGGCAATGGTGTGCTCGGCGGCGGAGATGGTGTTGCCGGTGGGGGCATTGACCACCACGATGCCCCGCCGGGTGGCTTCTTCAATATCAACATTGTCCACGCCGACGCCAGCCCGACCGATAATCTGGAGCTTTTTGCCAGCGGCTATTACCTCGGCGGTGACCTTGGTCTGGCTGCGCACTATTAAAGCTTCATAGTCGCCGATTATGGATATTAATTCTTCGGTTTTTAGCCCGGTTTTAACATCCACCTGGGCGTGTTGGTGTAGAATTTCTATTCCTTTTTCGGAGACGGGGTCGGCGATTAGGACTTTCATGGTTAGCTACTCCTGAAACCTGCCTGGGGCAGTACCTTCTCTATGGCTGATAGCACCTCTTTGATGTCAGCATCGGTTGCCCAGCCCAGGTGACCGATGCGGAATATCTTGCCATCCAGTTTCTGCTGCCCGCCGGCCAGTACTACATCGTGCTCCTCCCGCAGAATCTTGAGCATCTTCTTGGTATCCAGCCCACCCGAGGCGGCGACGGAAGTAACGGTGTTGGAGGCATGGCTTTCTTCGGCAAAGGGGGACAGCCCCAGCGATTTTACGCCTTCCCGGGCGGCTTTGGCTATCCGGGCGTGGCGGGCGAAGACATTGGCCATACCCTCTTTTAGTATCATATCCAGAGCCACATCCAGGGCGAAGAATACCGAGACGACCGGCGTCCAGGGTGTTTGCCCCTTTTCCAGGTAGCTCTTGGCCTTGGCGAAGTCCCAGTAAAAGCGGGGCATCTTGGCCTTCTGGTTAGCCTGCCACCCCTCCTGGCTGACACTGACCATAGTCAGTCCCGGCGGAACCATCCAGCCCTTCTGGGAGCCGGTGACGGTAACATCGCAGTGCCACTTGTCTACCGGCAGGTCGATTGAACCCAGGCTACTGATGGCATCGACCACCAAAAGTTTATCGGCTTCCTTGACTACTGAGCTTATAGCGGCCAGGTCGTTGGTAACGCCGGTGGAGGTTTCGTTGTGGGTGACCAGTACTGTTTTTATCGCCGGGTCAGCCTTGAGTGCCTGGCGGATGGCATCGGGGTCGGCGGCTTTGCCCCATTCGAAGTTGAGGGGGATTATCTCGGCGCCGAATTCTTTAGAAATAGCGGCAAAGCGGTCGCCAAAGACGCCGATGGATACCGAAAGCACCTTGTCCCCGGGGGACATGGTGTTGACGGCCGCTGCCTCCAGGCCCCCCGTGCCGGAACCGGAGAGCAGAAAAACATCGTTCTTGGTCTGGAATAGTTGCTTTAGTTTGTCGGTGACATTATTGAGTACTTTAGCGAACTCCGGCCCGCGATGATTTATCATCTGCCAGCCCATTGTCTGTAGCACTTCTGGGGGGCAAGGGGTAGGGCCTGGAACACGTAGCTGTTTCATTTTTTCTCCTTTGCTAGCCTGTTATTAAGCAATATTAAATATTAGCATGTAGGCTGGGGATAAATCAATTCTGCCTTGTTGCTAAATGGGGGTATTTGTAGTAATATCTGTTCGGTTAGACATGCCCCATTTCAATAGAAGTTTTTAGAAAGGAGCGTCAGCATGGCCAAAGAGATTATTCTTTACAATCTGAGGGACGATGTTAAGGAGGAAGACTATGTAAAGTGGTGTGAAGACTACAAAGGGCCCTTGTTGATTGGGCTGCCCGGGTCGAAAACTTATACCCTCGTCAAAATGATGGGAGGAATACAGGGTGACGGCCAGAAAGGTACCCCGCCAAGTCCAACAAAGTCTCCGTTCACTTACATCGGCATTGTGGATATAAGCAGCCCCGAGGAATGGAAAAAGTCCCAAGAGAGCAAAGCCTTTAAGGATGAGTTTTTCCCCCAGTTCTTCTCCAAATGGGCAGGAGATTTTTATGTACTTGGGGGTATTGAACTTTATCACGGGGAAAGCGATTAAGGCAGCTTTTCCAGCTCTCTTGTCCTTAGTGCATTAGGGTGTTTAATTGAATAGTCCCTAGGCTGCTTTTATTGGGGAGCTTATTCAGCCGCAACGGTAGTGGACATGACGGATTACCAAAAGTATTGGGAAAGGAGTGCCCATGAATTTAGAGCATCTGTTAACTGATGAGGACCGCCAGATTCGGGAGACGGTAAGGGAGTTTACCAAGAAAGAAATCATTCCCAACGCCAAGAAATTAGAAGCGGACTACAGTCTGGTGGAGAAAGTCCATCAAAAGCTGGTTGACCTGGGGATTCAGGCGTCGGGATACCCTGCCGAGTATGGTGGGGGAGATGGTACCAATACCGCTCTGGGGATTATCTGTGAGGAGCTGGCAAAGGGTGACGGTGGCATAAGCCTATCGGCCGGTATCAATTGGGGCATTATTCTTAAACCAGCCATAGTGGTCAAAAACAAGGTGGTTATGGACAGGTTCGTTCCCAGTTTCTGCAGCGGTAAGTTGGCCTATGCCTGCCTTTCCATGACCGATGAGGCTGGGGGGGCTGATTCCGAAAACCCTCTGCTGGCGGGTGCTGGGATTAAGACAACGGCCAAGCTTGAAGGCGATGAGTATGTAATAAACGGGAACAAGGCTTGGCCGACTCATGGAGGGATTGCGGAGTGCTATTTGACTGTCTGTACCACCGACCCCAAAGCGGGGGACGAAGGTGTTGCCCTGATTTACGTTCCCAAGGATACCCCGGGGTTGACCTTTGGCAAGCCAGAAAATAAGATGTTATTCAAGACATCCATAAACACCACGGTACATTACGATAATGTTCGGGTGCCCAAGGAATATCGGCTGGCCGGTCCCGGTATGGATGCTAATATTTACCATTTCCTTGAATCGGGGACCGGGTGGCATTCGGCAACGATGGCTCTGGGCATTGCCGAGCGTGCTTTTGAGATTGTGCTGGATTATACCGAAGCTCGCAAGGGCGGATTTAAGCCGGTAAGGCAGCACAGCATAGTAGCTGGTATTCTGGCCGATATGGCGGTTGGCATACAGATGATGAGGGCCAGCATTTACAACCTCAGTAACATGATGGACCATCTTGACGTATATGGTCCGCCGTGGTCACCGGAGTTTATATCCAAGGCGGCTGCCACCAGGGTCTATGCTGGAGACACGGCAGTGGAAATAGTTAACAAAGGTGCCGAACTATTAGGCTCAATGGCGATTTCCGAGGACTTCCCTTATGAGAAGTGCCTGAGGGATGCCAAGATAACCCAGCTCTGGCTTGGCGGACAGCAAATCTGCCGCTACCGTGTTGCCAGGGGGTATTATGATTTGAAAAACTGGGCTTAAGTTAATCTTCAACAAAAATTATATATTATTATTGAGGAGGCAACAGATGTTAGACCAGACCAGTCAGTGGTACAAACTGCAGTACCCGGAGTGTTTCGTTAATGAAGAGTTGCGGATGATGCAGAAGACCCTTGCCGACTTTGTCGACAAGGAGATTATGCCAGTCCGGGATAAGATTGACGATGATATTAGCCACGAAAAGGTTATTACCCCCATCCTGAAGAAGCTACAGGTAGGCCTGGGCTACCAGAAGAACAAGATACCCCTAGATTTCGGTGGCAACCAGCAGCTTTCCATGGTCGGGGATGCTCTAATACAGGAGCAGCTGTCCCGCGCTGACTATGGCATAAGCCTCCACTGCGCCTGCACCGACTGGGGGTTGGTACCAGCCATCTTGGCATACTTATCACCCTCGCCGACGGGGAAGGCGTGGGGCAAAGCCGTTTTCGATGAGTTCGCCCCCAAATTCACCGGCAAGGAGCTGGCCGTTGCCTGCATGAATTTCAGTGAAGACGACTCCGCCTGCGATATTGAGAACCCGATGAATGAGGGCCGGACGGTAAAGGTGAAGGCTGAGCTTGAGGGCAACGAGTGGGTGATAAATGGCAACAAGTTATGGGCCTCCAACGCCGGCATCGCTGACCTCAACTGTGTTGTCTGCAATATGGATCCCAAGAAGGGAATAGAGGGCTTTGCCCTGGTCTATGTCCCCGAGCCCTGGCCCGGTGTTTCCCACGGCGAATTCGAGGTCAAGTGCGGGGCTAACGCCGACCGCAACACCCCTACCTATTTCGATAACGTCCGGGTACCCAAGGAGTGGGGAATACAGGGGCCCGAGGCCTGGTTCCTCTTCACCAGTGCTGTGTCCGCCCCCATGTCCCTGAATGCCGCCAACGCCATTGGTACTCTGCAGGGGGCTTTCGACGTACTGGTTGACTATACCGAGGGGAGGGTAGCCGGAGGTAAACCAATCAGCCGGCACCTGCATGCGGCGATGATACTGGGCGAGATGGCCGCGTTTTTATCCGTGGGCAGGGCGGCCATTCTGGAAACGGCCCACCAGTATGATAATATGGATATCTACGGTATGTGGAATACGGAGAGCATGATGGCTAAAGGGCATGCCATCCACGCCTATATCACCCGCACCGTGCCCGACCTGATTTCTCGGGGTTTGGAGCTGATGGGCTCCTTTGGCCTGGTCCGGGAGAACGGCTACGAGAAGTATTACCGCGATGCGGTTGTGCTCAAGATAGTACTGGGCGGCTCACACTTGGGTTACTTTGAGACCTGCAAGCAGTTCTACGACCTAGACTACTCCGCGTTTGGCCCTGGAAA
>Ga0315545_1005468_pt1 | contig 10176 bp, 7 predicted proteins | sample SalMarSW160210MG_FD_203096 | JGI IMG/M metagenome (GOLD analysis project Ga0315545, IMG submission 203096) | Salt marsh sediment microbial communities from the Plum Island Ecosystem LTER, Massachusetts, United States - Salt Marsh Sediment SW1602-10 ...
TTGCCCCTATATCATGTTCAGGTATCGCCCTGTTTTCCAACAGGGCACTCCGGACGCCCGAAGACTGGAAGGGTTTTAAAGTCAGAAGCACCGGAACTGCCGCAGAGGTATTTAAGAAGATGGGAGCAACCCCAGTTTACTTTCCGGGGGCTGAACTTTATCAGGCTTTGCAGACGGGTGTCTGCGAGGGGGCACACTGGGGCGCGGTTTTCAATGGATGGGAGATGAAGTTCCATGAGGTAAACAAGTATATCATACTCCCCTTTATGGCAAAGGTGTCAAATGCTGAGATCTTTATGACTCAAAAGCTGTGGAAAACGCTTCCCTCTGACGTCAAGCAGGTGCTCGAGAGTTGTGCAGTCGATGTAAGTGCGAAAATGCAGTCCAACGTGTACGGTGATTATCTGAAGATAGACGAATTCCAGAGGAAGGGATTTGGCGAGGTAGTGACCATGGATGAGAAATCCGTGGAGCTTTTAACCAAATATTCCCTGGATGTAATCGACGAATATTCTAAAAAAGATCCAAAGTACTGTGGGCGTGCGGGTGCATTACTGAAGGAATTCTTTAGGATTCGGGCTCGGATCTAACGAGGCACGAAGCCCTTTCCAGGGCTCTGGCTTATCCGCGATGCCCTGTTTGCCAAGTTGGTTCCATGGAGAAGCGAGGGGAAGGTGTGCGTTGCCGGTGATTGCTGATGGAGAAATGAGATGTGTGGTTCAATGATTGCTGTGGATAACCTTCCCCTCATCCCTGGTAATTGAGTTGCAAAGTTAAAAGGCCCCAATCAAGATAAATGCACTCATTGTCTGAGGTTTACCCAAGAAAATCAGTTGCGGCTGGAACGAGAAATTCATAAATAAAAAGGAACGAATATCACCCGATTTTCCCATACATGACCTTTTGTCTGGTAGGTATTGATGGAATCGCGGCAGTTCTCAACAACCTGCATAGGGCTAGAGTTACACTTGAGCTCTTTCTTGTCAGCTTATCTTTTTTCATATTGTCCCCAATCTATTGCGATATCAGTTTACGGTTTGTTTTCAACTGCCAAAATAATGATGGTGGGTGCAGTAGTCAATCAAGAACTCTTGGACACCATTTGAGCAAATGCCTATTCGCCGAATGCCGGGGAGGCTGTTGATAGGATGGCAGGATTGTTTTGAATCATTCTCATGCAAGGATAGTCCGGTGAGCTGAACCGAGATTTTTTGACCTGTGAATACATCTAGATTTTATAAGCCTTTCGCGAAAGGGTGGACTAAAGAGCAGGGAAGTCTCTCACGGAAGAAGCCATCTGTTGGATTCACTCCTTGGAACAGGGTAGCCATGAGATGGTTTCGAAGGGGTTTTAAGCCTATTAGCCCTTGCTATTAGTTGCGATCGTCTAGTAGTTATGCATTGATACGCTCCCATAGAAATCAAGGCCTTTCAGGCAAGATAAAAAGAGATTTCCCGAATTAGAGCAGCAAGGTGAGCAAAATGTCAAAGATAAGGATAGCTTTGTGTCAGTTCGGCCTTCGAGATACTTATAGCTTTCAGGACATGGAGAACCACCTTATGGAACAATGTGAGATTGCTATCTCAAAGGGCATCGATATCGTGCTATTTCCCGAGTATGTGACTCTCGACCTGCTTGCAATGGCAGGCCCTGATTTGCCCTTTACGGGTTTCGGTAAATCCTGCATCTTATGCCCCGTTGATGACCGGACGATGGTGAGTAACGGGATCTTGGTAGAGGCAAACGTGGCTGACGGGGAGCTGGTGCTTGTCGGGGAGATAGACCTCGATATCTTACATCAATCACGAGAATCATCGGAGGCCACCATTTTAAAGGACCGCCGTCCCGAGACATACAAAGAACATTACACGCTCCTCTAGCGTGGAACCTTGATAGGCAATACGACTCGGTTCTGCTGCGCTGATCACTGCAAGGTATTGATTTGTAGGAGAGGGTCTTTTTTATGGTCATCCAATAAAGGAATCCTTAGTGCGGCTTCTCATGGCCCGCAGCCGCTAAAAGGGAAAAGGGTATTTGTAGCTTGCCGGCATGTATGTCAATTGATCGAGAGCGGTCCGAGGGTGGCCATACGAAATCCGGGTTTAGGCATGACTTTTTGCGACAAGACGCGTGAGGGCTGAAGCCCAAAAGAGGACGGCACTAAAAGCTCTGCCCTACTCTCCATAGCGCATTAGAGAGGGGCACTGAACATTAGGAGAAAACAGATAGGTTATGTCCGTAATGGTTATCGGGGGCACCGGTTTTATCGGGGCCAAGATCGTAAGGCTCTTGGTGGAACAAGGGGAAGAAGTGGTGGTTATGGACCTTTTTCCGAATTTTGAAAGGGTGCGTGAGGTAAAGGACAAGATCACTATTATTAGGGGCTCCATCACCAGTATCGAAGGCATAATAGAAGCAATAAGGAACAACGAGGTACGCAAGATTATCAACCTGGCCTACCACCTTGATTCGGAAAGCGACCAGTTTCCCCATGAAGCGATAAAGGTAAATGTTCAGGGAACCAACAACGTGTTTGAGGCAGCTCGTATCATGGGAATAGAGAGGGTAGTGTGGGCCAGCTCGATAGCGGTGTATGGTGATAAAAAAAGGGCCAATGGTGTTCCACAAAATGAGGATGCGCCATGCGTCCCGATTACGGTTTACGGCGCAGGAAAACAATTCACTGAATTTATGATCCATTTTTACAATAAGAAATACGCAATGGATATCGTAGGGCTGCGACCAGCAGCGATCTATGGTACGGGACGTTCAACTGGGGCAACCTCATGGCTTTCGGACTTCGTTGACATGCCGGTAAAGGGGGAGGTAGCTCGGCTCCCGGCTTCACCCGAGCAGACATTGAGTTGGTGTTATGTAGATGATACGGCCGCCGCATTTGTAGCTGTGTGTCAGTACGTGGGAAAGTACCCTTCGGAAATCTACAATATTGGAGGGTATACTGCCACGGCAAAAGAGGTGATGGATCTAGTGGTCAGGGAGCTACCCGACGCTAAGGTAGAATATGGCGACCGTTACATCTATTACTTAGATGTGCCGGACAATAGGCGAATTCGCAATGAGATAGGCTTTGAGCTCAAGTTCGACCTGGAAAAGGGAATAAAGGAACACATTTCGAAGGCCAGGGAACGCTTTAAGTAAGGACTTTGATGATGGGCAAGGCTTCTATTAGGCATGGAAGTATTGAATTGTTTAAAAATGCTAATTTTAAGAAAGGATATAGGAAAATGCAGATCCCCCGGAAACCAAAGGATGAAACTCTTCGTGAGGCAGAGGCTAAGGGATATGAATTTGAACAGATCTATCATGGATGCGCGCAATGTGTGCTGGCGCCGCTAATGGAAATTTTTAATATAAAGCAGCCAGAAGCATTTAAAGCAGCCACAGGTCTTGCCGGTGGTATAGGCCTATCTGTTGAAGGCTCTTGCGGTGGACTAACAGGTGGGGCTATGGCCTTCGGCTTGATCTACGGCCGGGAACTGGACAAGATTGAGGATCCAAAGGATTTGCGATTTATATCTTATCGTTTGGCAAATAAACTCCACGAGCGATTTATTCAGGAATATGGTAGTTCAATCTGCAAAGAAATTCAAAAAAAAGTGGCAGGTCAAGTGTATCACTTGAATAATCCTGAAGAATGGGATGCCTTTATGGCTGCTGGTGGGCACACAGATAAGTGTCCTGGGGTAGTTGGTAAGGCTACGAGATGGGCAGCCGAGATCATTATGGAAGAGGCCGAGAACCAAGAAGCGTGATAGCCATTTAAAACAGCCCATATTAATTTGATTTGCAGCAGAAAATCTTTCCATAAGGAATAGCGCCAAAAAATATTGACAACGGTTAGGGAAAGGTGATGCGTAAAATTCCAATTAAAATTTGAGAAATAATAATACCAAACGCGGTCTAAGGAGACACCTATGAATTCATCAAAATCATCTGAATATCCTCAATACTATGCAAAAGAAATTGAAACTATGGGCCGAGAGAGTTTAGAAACGTTACAGCTCGATAGATTAAAATGGCAGGTAAAGCGATGCTATGAGTTTTCAGAGTTTTATCGGGAGCGGTTTGATAGGATTGGACTTAAACCAGGAGATATCAACTCTCTCAATGATGTCCTCAAGATCCCTTTCGTTACCAAACAGGAACTCCGTGACGAGCAGATTGCCCATCCCCCCTTTGGGAGGTACATAGTTGCACCCCCTAAGGATTGGCGGGAACTCCATCCCTCAACGGGTACCACTGGCGTCCCGGTGAATACCATCTGGTCGGAGAGGGATGTGGAGAACATAACCCAGTGGACATGCAGAACCATGTGGTCATTTGGCACCCGCCCCGGTGATATCGTTCAGAATGGTTTCAGCTATGGGCTATGGGTTGCGGGCATGTCCTGCCACTATGCGGCCAAGGCCATAGGGTGTTTCGTGCTGCCAATAGGGGCTTCCATGGCCGAAAGGCAGGTCGACTACCTCGTGAACCCCGGAGCTACCGTACTGCTCTCCACCCCATCGTTCGCCCTGTATATTGCTGAGAGGATGAAACAGAGAGGCATAGATCCCTCTGATATTCCTTTGAGGATTGGATGTTTTGGGGGTGAAGCCGGGGCAGAGGTACCCTCTACGAGGAGAAACATTGAAACGAGGCTGGGAATCGACGCCTACGACTATTTCGGTTTGGCGGAAATAGGCCCCACCTGCGCATCTGAATGCGAGGAGAAGGCGGGCATCCATTGGGCCGAAGACCATTTGCTGGTGGAGATCATTGATCCGGATACGAATCAAAGTTGCAGGCCAGGCGAGGTGGGAGTGGTGGTGCTCACCCACTTAACCAAGGAGGCTACTCCCATGCTCCGTTACTGGACCAACGATTTTGCTCGGCTGACCATGGAGATTTGTGCTTGCGGACGAACCCATGCACGTTCGGAGGGAGGGATACTGGGAAGGGCAGATGATATGATCATTTATAAGGGTGCCAACTTCTATCCCGCCCAAATAGAGAAAGTGATCCGGAGTTTCGAGGAGTTGGGTGACGAGTTCAGGATCAGGCTGGCCACGGATGAGAGGACGGGAATCGATGTGATCACCGTTGTGGCCGAATACACTACAAAGGAGATTGATAACGAGGAGTTTAGATCCAAGGTAACGCACGCATTTCGTGATGAAATGGAGGTAACCCCAGAACTTGAGCTGGTGGAGTTCGGCACCTTAGAGAGGACTATGTTCAAGGCAAAGAGGGTTGTTGATGAGAGAGCAAGGTGTGCGTAAGGCAAGGAAGAGAACTTAAAAGGCGTGTACACGAAAACCCTTTCTGTTATTCCCCTGGAATCTGGAAAGGCCATGCTGGAGCTTAAAGCAGTGAGATGAGAGGCGCGCGGAGAAAGGAATGAGTCGCTGATGATTTGAAGCGGATACAGAGGATCAAAAGGCGGCAGGGCGAGCTTGGTAGCCCGGAGGGATGAGAAAGTGGCGGTATCATATGGAAAAAGGAAAGGATGGAGATGATGTCTGAACATACTTCTAGAGAGGAATTGTTGAATGATATAGAGCGAGCAGCACACCATTACGAGAAGGAATTTCATGGCTGCTCTCGTTGTGTTTTCAAGGCATTGCAAGACCATTTAAATTTAGGAGATGGCGTTGCCTTAAGGGCGTCGACCCCCTTGGCCGCTGGCGTTGCGATGCGGGGTGAAACATGTGGAGCATTATTGGGAGGATTGCTTGCCGTTGGGGCTGCCACGGCATCTGATGAGCTGGATGATGCGGAAGCCCTCAATAGTTCACTGGCCGCAGGGTTTCGGTTTGTCAGAAGGCTTGAGAAGGAGCTTGGAACTACCATCTGTGCAAAGATACAGACGGACAGATTGGGAAAGTTCTACAGCATTGCGGACCCTGAACAGTACCAGGCATTTATTGACGCCGGCGGATATGTAGAATGCCCAAAAGTTGTGGGCAAGATTGCGAGAATGGCCGCAGAATTTATCCTGGATTATAGAGAGAAAACAAAAAGCTAGCAGATTCAATTCGTTACTTTCGGGGATGATGATCAGAGGTATGCACAATGGACATCTTTAATGTGAAAGATAAGGTGGTTATTGTTACAGGAGGCAGCCGAGGCATCGGAAAGGCAATTGCCATCGCCTTTGGAGTGGCTGGAGCTAGGGTGGTGGTTGCCGCAAGGAAGGTAGAGTTGTTGAACCAGGTTGCAGAGGAAATCAGGGAACATGGAAGCGATGCGCTCGTGGTGGAATGTGATCTGTCAAGAGATCCAGATCTCTTAAAACTCATATCCAATACCGTCGATGAGTTCGGGAGGATTGATATCCTAGTCAATAATGCAGCGATTAGTCCCTATGTAAAAAAATCGGAGGAGCTTGAAAAGGATGAGTGGGAAGAGGTGATTCGTATCAATTTAACCGCCCCTTTATTGCTGTGCCGCGAGGCCGGGAAGATAATGATGAAAAATAACTGGGGGCGCATCATTAATGTCGCTTCAATTGGAGGGCTTGTAGGCCTTCCTCGTCAACTCGCCTATTCCGTTTGCAAGGGGGGCCTTATACAGATGACTAGGTCATTGGCCATCGAGTGGAGCCCAAGGTATAATATCACGGTGAATGCAATAGCGCCCGGTTACATAGTCACAGACCTTACAGCAGGGATGAGAGCCTCTGAGGTGATATCGGCGAACTTGCTCAAAAGAACCCCGATGAGGCGTTTCGGTGAATCCAATGAGATAGTAAGCGCTGCACTCTACTTCGCATCGGAATACTCAAGCTATACCACTGGAGCAGTCCTAACCGTTGATGGAGGGTGGATGGCTTCCTAATAGCATATTTATTCCCACGTAGAGCGCGGAGCGATGAGTGCTAATGTAGCACCTGACTTATATGTGAGCGAGATTTTGCGTTTTCAACGAGGTATTTCATGGATGATATCAAAAGACTAGTATATCAACACAGGGATCGTATCATCGCTATGCGTCGAGACCTGCACTGCATTCCAGAACTTGCCTTTACCGAAGAGAAGACATCCTCGTATGTCGCAGAATGCCTAAGAAGGGAGGGGCTCAAGGTGCAGGCAGGGATTGCTCATTACGGCGTAGTGGGCTTGATGGAGACGGGAAGGAGCGGGCCGACACTCATGATTCGCTCCGACATGGACGGGCTCCCCATTAATGAAGAAACAGGCCTTCCTTTTGCATCAACACATAAAGGCGTAATGCACGCCTGCGGACATGACGCGCATATGGCCATGGTTATTGGCTCGGTAATCCTGCTCAATACCCTCAGAGATACCCTGAAAGGTAATATTAAATTCTTATTTCAGCCTGCCGAGGAAGGTCCTGGTGGGGCTAAACCAATGATAGATGAGGGCGTCATGGAAAACCCCAGGGTAGACTACTCGATAGGATGCCACGTGTGGCCCGACATTCCCGAGGGAAGCGTAGGGGTAAAAGCAGGAACTCTCATGGCGGCAATGGATCGTTTCGATATAAAGATTAAGGGAAGGGGAGGACATGGTGCTATGCCTCATTTATGTGTGGATGCACTGGAGGTGGGTGTCCAGGTAATCAATGCCTTGCAGAGGATCGTGAGCCGACATATGAATCCGCTGTGCCCAACAGTGGTTACCGTGGGAAGCTTCCATGCCGGAACCACCTTCAATGTCATCCCCGGTGAAGCCACTATGTCTGGTACGACGAGGACCTTTGACCGCAAGATATGGAATTCGTGGCCCGAGCGCCTTGAAAAGGTCATCCGTGGTGTATGTCAGTCCATGGATGCAGATTATGAGCTGAGTTACAGCCAGGGCTACCCTCCTACCATCAACGATCAATCAATGGCAGAGGTGGTTCGAAGATGTGCAGTGGATGTAGTGGGACAGGATAGGGTCATTGAACCCGAGTCATCTATGGGAGGAGAGGATATGGCATTTTACCTGGAACGGTCTAAGGGGTGCTTTTTTTTCCTGGGTGTGGGCCATCAGGGTTGTGCCCCCCTTCATAACCCGAAATTCGATTTGCCTGAAAATGCTTTACTGAAAGGGGTTGAGCTCTATTGCCGTATTGCCCTCGAGTTGCTCGCCTAGCCTTGGTCCACCTGCTCGAGGCTTTTCCGCCCAAGGTCCCCTTCCGTATGGGTGATCTGCCTTTTTTAGCCGCATCGATATTGTCCTGTTTGCACACGGTATTCCGGGGAAACGCCGCTAGAGCCACTGTTTCGCACAAGCTGAGAACTGACTACAGAGCAGCCAGTCGCTTACTAGGACGGAAATCGTTTGGGGTGATGGATATCTGTAAGCATTCCCCAATGATTGCGGGGGGCGCATAGGGGGATATTCACAGCCACCTCCTCTCTCGCTACACCATCTCCGGGGACACAGACCATGGACAGGCTGCCTCCCCGAAGAGCGTGGCCAGGCTTTCTGTGGTGCTTCATGGCGTAGAGCAAGGTGACCATGATGCGGCACCCGGTTGAGCCCACGGGATGCCCGAGCCGTTCACGTTGGTGATATCCCGATTGGGCCCCAGAGCTCCCTCTCACAGCCAAGATATTGGGCAGCAAAGGCCTCATTTAGCTCGATGAGCTCAAAGTCATGGAGTCTTAACTTAGGATTTCTGCACGTTTAATGGCTCCTTTCACGGAAAGGCTCCCGAGCACGGCGGCGTTCAGGTCACGTAACGCCCCCCAAGGGTGCCAATCGCCCTTCTGCATGCGGGCACAATGACAACTTCTCTCATGGTAGCTCCTTTCTGTATATTGCGTCTCAATGAGTGGTCAGCGGCAATTAGGTTTGCAAGCACATGAGCGGTACCTATTTTATTTTAGGTTCAGAAGCTGGCTTTTCACCACCTTGCCCCCAGGATTTCGGGGGAGCTCATCCAGGAAGACTACCGATCGGGGGATCTTGTAATTGGCAAGCCGTTGAGCGCAGAAATCGATTACCTCCTGTTCCGTGAGGGTTTGGTCAGGCTTGAGGACTACTGCCGCCTTCACCTGCTCACCGAAGACCTCATCGGGGACACCGAATACGGCTGCATCAAGTATCTTGGGATTGGAGTAAAGAATATTTTCCACCTCAATGCTGTAGATCTTTTCGCCTCCACGATTGATCATGTCCTTGATTCGGTCCATAATGTAGACATACCCATCTTCGTCGATGCGGGCTATATCTCCAGAGTGGAGCCAGCCATCGGTGAAGGCCTCTTTGTTGACCTCGGGTTTATTCCAATATCCTCGCACTACCTTGCTGCCTTTGATCAGCAACTCCCCCGGCTCACCGGCGGGAACTTCTCTACCCTCGGGATCAACAATCTTCATGTCCACCAAAGGCAAAATTTGCCCCACCGACTCAATGTGTGAGATGGCATCCTTGTCTTCCAGGTGAGTATCATAGGCATGGGTTTCCGTCATACCGAAACCGTTGTGAAGCAGTACACCGGCTAGTTTTTCTCGCATCTGGTTGACCACATCGGCTGCTGCGGGAGACCCGCCATAGAGGATCTCTCTTAGGCTTGATACATCGTATTTGTCGAAGTTTTTGTTGTTCAACATCAACCAGTAAATCGTAATAACCGAGACCATAATGGTTATCCGCTCCTTTTCAACAAGTTGTAGTGCCTCTTCAGCATTGAATTTTCTCATAAAGACCACTGGGATACCTGCGAAGACTGGTCCAATAAGGTTCATGGATAAGCCGGTGACATGGAAAAGGGGAACTATGCATAAAATGCGGTCTCTGCCGTGCTCATAGTTTAAAAACTCGCGCGCCATCATACCTGTGCCAATGTTTCCCCTGTGGAAGTGCATCGCCCCTTTTGGCTGACCAGTGGTACCGGATGTGTACATGATATTCAGCAGATCCCACTCCGAAATCTCGGGTTTCTCAAAGGTAGTACTTTCGTACCTCGTTAGAGCGCTAAAAGGCCGGGTCCCGGAAGGCACATCATCCCCTTCAATAAATATATGAGAGATGGTCGCGAGTTCATTTCTCAGGGGTTCCAATCCCTCATAAAATTGGGGTTCAGCAATAAGAGCTTTGGCCCCAGAATCGTTAAGCTCATAGGAAAGTTCTGCGCCCTTATAGCGGGTATTTAAAGGAACAACCACAGCGCCCAGCCTGACAATCCCGAAGTAGGACACAGCAAAGGGAATACAATTT
>Ga0315545_1005473_pt1 | contig 10171 bp, 6 predicted proteins | sample SalMarSW160210MG_FD_203096 | JGI IMG/M metagenome (GOLD analysis project Ga0315545, IMG submission 203096) | Salt marsh sediment microbial communities from the Plum Island Ecosystem LTER, Massachusetts, United States - Salt Marsh Sediment SW1602-10 ...
GACGGCGGACTTTGTTTGACGATGGATTTTTAAAAGTAAAGCAGGGCCTGACAACAATAGAAGAGGTGCTGAGAGTAACCGAAGTGTATGGCAAAAACGAAAATGAAGTTTTTGTTGAAAATGTCGAATAACAACCTGATTAGCATAAGAAATGTAAAAAGAAACAGGCTGGAACTTTGAGCCGAACAAAACGGTTCTCGATTAGATTTGAGATTATGCATAAAAAAGTTGTCATTCTTGGTTTAGTATTACTCCTTGTTGGCGCCACTATGCTTGGGTGGGTCCTCAGCGAAAAAAGAAAGCAACAACAGAGAGCTGCTTCCTATGAATCGAAGTATAATTTAGAAACGGGTGAGTATCTCAAGCAATATACTGAATGGTTTCAGTCGTTCCCGGATAAGCAAGCCGAGCTGCCCTTTGTATTGGATGGAAACGGGAAAACCAAAACAGAAGAACAACTACAGCAAGAACAGCAGGAACGACTCCAAGCTGATTTAGGCAAATTGGCCAGGGGCGAAACGGATGTTTATCCCTTTGCAGATATTCTTTACGGTGAGAACTGGCAAAACGAATTAAACAGGTACAAGAAGCACAAAGAGCTGAGTGAGTTTGTTCTTACAGGCTCTATTGTTTGTATATCTATGGGAGGGACGATTTTTACCTGGTACCTGTTACTATGGTCAGTTCGGTTTTTTATTAAAGGGTCGTCCGGCTTGAAGACATTGTTACCAGATATTCTTAGACGTCAAAGAAAGCCCAAAGACAAAAAGCAGGCTAAGACAATCGCTGAACGGGATGGAGAAAATCAGGAGCGAGAGCAGGAACTGAATCAACAACAAAATAAGCTTGAGAAACATTCAAAAGGTCTTCGAAATTTAGTAAAGCGTAAGCCTAAACTTAATGGCCGTGGGAAAGCTCTCTTAACAAAAAGCGAGTCTCGCTCTGATAAGCGCGACCGCAAACGGGCCAAAAAGCGTTTGGGAACTTACTCGGATGACAATGCGGAGAAAATTGCCGTGTTGCTTTCCGATGAAGAACAATCTGCTGAATCTATAGCAAGACTTGAAGACTCGATCAAAACCCAAACTGAAAAGCTGGAGGCACGGACGGCCCAAAGTGTTGAGCAGGCCATAATCGAGCATTCGAAACCGCTCGACAGCACTCTTAAAGACCTCGCTCAGCAGGTCTCAGCCATTCGTGAATATACTGCCTGCCAGCAGGAAAGAGTGGAAAAACTTCAGGATGGGTATGACTGGAATATTGTCAGGACTTTCTGCCTGCGAATTATCCGCTGCATTGACAATCTGGAAAACCGTATCAGCCAGCTCTCCAGCAAGGGCACTAAGACCGAACAACTTGAGGACATAAGAGATGAGCTGGTATTTGCTCTGGACTCAAGTGGTATTGAGCAATTTGAACCCAAAGTAAACAGTGATTATCGCGGGCAGGAGAAGTACGCCGAGGCCGTTAAAGACAAGGAGCGCTGTAGCAATTCGAAGCAGAAAGGCAAGATTGCAAAAGTTATTAGACCAGGTTATCAATACTTTATTAACGAGGAGAATATCAAAGTAGTACGTACGGCTCAGGTTAAGCTCTTTGGTTAGGTTTATTGGAAAATGTTTAACAATAAGTTGAAAGTGGGAGTTCGAATGAAAACAAGGGGTGTAAAATGGCTAACATAGTAGGCATAGATCTGGGAACAACTTTCTCAGCGTTAGCGACTCTCAATGCTATCGGCAAACCCGAAATAGTCCCGAATGCTGATGGTGAAAGGCTTACGCCTTCCGCTATTTTCTTCGATGAAGAAAACTCCGATATAATCCGGGTGGGAATCGAAGCTATTAATTCACGGCGGCTAAATGCCCAAAGGTCCGCTCGTTGGATAAAGCGGAACATGGGTGACCCGAACTATCGCAAGCGTATTGATAATAAGGACTGGACGCCCGTGGAATTGTCCTCGCTGATTCTGAAAAAGCTCAAGCAGGACTGCTCAGTCGGGGACGACCAAATCCATGATGTCGTCATCTCTGTTCCTGCCCACTTTGACGAAGTTCGCCGGAAAGCGACCATGGACGCAGGGACTATGGCCGGGCTGAATGTGATTGGAATTGTCAATGAGCCTGTGGCTGCCGCCTTGTATTATGCTACCACGCGCAAGGTTTCCGGAAAGGTGCTTGTATATGACCTCGGGGGAGGAACCTTCGATGTAACAATAATGGATGTCAACGGTCATCAAATGGATATTATCTGCTCACAGGGTGACCACGCCCTTGGCGGCATTGACTTTGACCAGAAAATATTAGAGCTGCTGCAGCAGAACTATAGGGACAAATTCGATACCGAGCTGATTAACTCCGACGAGGACAGAGCAAAGTACGAAGATGAGTCCGAAGATATTAAAAAGACATTGTCGCGTCGTCCCGTTGCCAAAAAGATGCTCTATGGCCCGGCCGGCAGCATGAGAGTGGAAATTACACGCGAGATGTTCGAAGAGGCCATTTCTTCGTTGATGTCTCGCACAGATATTCTGGTCGAAGTGGCGCTTGAGGAAGCAAGTATCAAACCTTCCAAAATTGATAAAGTACTGTTGGTGGGCGGAAGCACCCGAATACCACTTGTCCAGCAGCGCCTGGAGAAAATGTTCGGATCCGCTCCGGAGACGGCAGTGAATGTAGATGAATGTGTCGCACTTGGCGCCGCTTTACATGCCGGATTGACAATGCTCAGAGAAAAATCCGATGTGGTGCCGGCGGGCGTCTCCAATGGATTGAAAGACATTAACCTCACCGATGTCTGCAATCACAGTTATGGTACCATTTGCGCTCCTATCGACAAGGAAACCGGCCGACGTGTCATTGAGAACCGTATCATTTTGAAGAAAAATACACCGCTGCCCTGTGAAAGCTCACAAACGTTTTATACCCTCACTGAGGGACAAACAAACCTTGAGGTAACCATAACCCAGGGGGAAGATACCGCTGTTGAGTACGTAAATAAGATTGCAACGCATAAATTTAAGCTTCCTCCGAACAGGCCGGCCGATCGTCCCATTAAGGTTACTTACAGCTATGATGTCAACCAGAGGATGCACTGCAGGTTCGAAGATGTTGAATCCGGCAAGGTTCTTGAAGTGGATTTTTGCCTGAACAAGGATGGTGAAATGGGTGAGAGCGACGTAAGAGGAAAGAACAAACAATTGAAGTCCTTCAAAATCGAGTAGCGATACGCGCAGGTAGGCAGATGGGCAAACTTCTGATACCAATTTTGATTGGAGTGACAGCATCTGCGTCAATGATTCTTTTTAGTTTGATTAGTCGCACCAAGCTCACCGAATTGGTAAGTCGCTTAAGGTCAGGGGATTTAATCAGCCACTTCAGCTTTTCGGGTTTGATTAATTACATTAAGGTTTCGATTTCGCCCAAAGCAAATCCCAATCCAAGTATCGAGTCTTCCCCTGAGCTTGATTTGACTGTTCTTAATTGCCGTGTAAAACCGTCGAAACAGCAGGACGAAGGACTCCCTTCGGAGGACGGTAATAGTGATTTTGATGCTTTTGACGTTGAAATCTGCGGCTCAATACATGGCCCGCAGGACGTGAGCTCTGCAAACTTGAACATTTCCATCGTGGACGTAACCGAACCGAGATCTCAAGGCGAACCGGTCCAAGCCCTGGTTAAACAGTGGCAAATGCCGGATTCATCTGTTTTCTGTTACAATGCCAAGCTTGGCAAGCTTCCGCACCAGGTCACGACCATATCAGACTGGACATCCATTGCCCTTTTGCGTCTCGACTGGTTGTCACTTCCCCGTAAGGGAAAAAGAGAGCTGATGTTCATTACATCAATATTCCCTGCTGAGGGTGGTGAACTGCTTGCTTGTGCCCGCTGCTATTTTGCTTATCACAATCGCGATTTAGGCTATCTTGATTTGCAGGAAAATGACCAGCGTGCAAAAACCCTTGCTGTAACGCTGGCATTCGCAGTAAGTGCCGCAGATAACAAGCTGTATGACTGTGAGGTTGAGCTTATCAAAAACTGGGCAAGGGAAAATATTGACCTTTCCGAGGCATCCAACAAAGAACGACGTAAACTTGAAAAGGCCTTGAATGAAACGATTGCTTTTTTCCGTGATGGAAATCAACTTAACAACTATGATATTTGTAGGGAGATTGTTGAAATTGCACCTCTCGCAGTACGATATGACATATTGAATCTTTGCTTATACGTTGCACAGGCTAACAGCTCAGTTACCCAAGAAGAATTAACTGTCTTGAAAGAGCTGGCAAACTGGCTCGAGATTGATATGGATAAGTTTCGAGAAATGGTGGAGAAGGTTCTCCCGGTCGATATGCATGAAGTCCTGGATGTAGAAACTATCCTCGGTGTCACTTCGGATATGAATAAAGAAAAAGCTCGGCAACATCTGAATAAAGAATATAGCAAATGGAGTGCACGAGTAACAAGTTCCGACCCAGAAATCCAAAGCCAGGCTGACCAGATGCTCAAGCTCATTGCAGAGGCAAGAAGCCAATACGTAGGATAAGGAATCCAAGCGCAATGAAATGCGTTTAGCAGCTCTGTAAGACACGTCAAATTAGATATTACACTCCGTCAGGGGCCCACCGCAAATCCACTCTGGCAGGCTAACAACACCAGCAGCATATATCACCGCTAAGATTTGAGAAAAACCATGTGAACTATTTCCCATTGCGGAAACAGGACTTGTCATTCCCGCGGAAGCGGGAATCCAGCTTTTTCGTTCTGGACCCCTGCTTTCGCAGGGGTGACATTCCTGGTTTTTGTTTTCCGCAACAAATATTAACTAATGGAAAACATCTAACATGTCCTGAAGCTTCTGTTGCCTGCGGCCAGTTAATACGTTATTATTTGCATCAGTTTTATGTATGATTAGGCAATGAAGAACGACGGGAATTGCTATGAGGATTGCAATTAAGATAACTTTGGTACTTGTTATTATTGTCGGAGCGTGCGTGATTCTTACGGCGCTGATAATTAGCCGACCGCAACCTGGTGACGAGGAAGCAGTTTCGGAGCTTATACAGCCGGAAGTAACGGTCGACAGCCAGGACAGTTGGCCTATGTTTCGAGGTGGACAGCAGCTCTTAGGCAGGGCCTCGGGGACTTTACCTGATTCGCTGAGATTTGTTTGGAAATTCAAAACTAATGGCCAAGTAAAATCATCGCCGGTAATCGACGACCATCGTGTTTTCATAGGCTCTTCTGACACAAATGTTTATGCAATTGATTTGGAAGGCGGACACCAGGTATGGGCATACCAGACCGGAGATGCCGTTGAGGCGACACCCTGTGTGGTTGAAGGTTCGGTTTTTGTAGGGTCATCGGACGGGTTCCTGTATGCGCTTGATGCGAAAAACGGCTCACTTAAATGGAAATACGAGACCGATGGACAGATTCTCGGGGCTGCTAATTGGGTACGCTCACCTGACGGCCAGAGGATATGGATACTCGTGGGCAGCTACGATAATATATTGCATTGCGTGGATTCGGCCAGTGGCAAAGTCGTGTGGACTTATGAAACGGACAACTATATAAATGGCTCGCCTGCGGTAGATGGCCAAAAGACCGCTTTCGGCGGTTGCGATGCGATGATACACGTAGTGTCCCTGACCGACGGCAGCAAAATAACGCAGATAGATTCAGAATCATACATTGCGGCCTCCGGAGCATTTTTCGAAGGGCAGGTGTATATCGGCAATTACGATAATGTGCTTATAAAAGCCGACGTTGCCGCCGGCAAAATCGTATGGAAATACACGGATGCGGATGCTCCGTTTTTTTCTTCGCCAGCGGTCGGCCGGAACGTAGTTGTTTTCGGAGGACGGGATGAGCGTGTGCATTGTGTTAATCGTGACGATGGCAAAGTAGTCTGGACATTCCAGACATTGGGCGAAGTTGACAGCTCACCGGTTATTTGCGGTGACAAAGTGATTGTCGGCTCTGAAGATGGCCGACTTTATCTATTAAGACTCTCTGACGGAAAACAAGTTTGGTCGTATGAGATAGGCCAACCTGTTACTTCTTCGCCGGCTGTGGCCAACCGGATGGTTGTCGTAGGCAGCGATGATAGTTATGTGTACGCATTTGACACAGGGCGATAGAACCGGAGCAAACTTTTATGAGAATCGTTCAAATTACACCAAGCGCTGGGGACAGCTTTTATTGTGAGAACTGTTTGCGTGACGTCACTTTGGTTAAGGCGATGCGGAAATTGGGACATGATGTTCTGATGATTCCCCTGTACTTGCCATTGCCAATTGATGAAAGTGATTCGGTTGATAAAACGCCTATTTTTTTCGGCGGCATCAATGTGTACCTTCAGCAGAAATCGGCGTTTTTCCGAAGAACCCCTCGCTGGTTTGACCGACTGTTAGATTCGCCAAGGCTTTTGAGATGGATTGGCCGCAAGGCAGGGATGACAAGTGCAAGGAATTTGGGCCAGATGACAATATCAATGTTGCGGGGCGAAAAGGGCCGACAAATAAAGGAGCTGGATAGACTTGTCGAATGGCTGGATGCGCAAGATAACAAGCCTGACGTCGTGTGTTTGTCCAATGTTCTGCTGGCCGGATTCGCCAGAGGTATTAAGAAAAGACTTGGTGTGCCGGTGCTATGCCTGCTTCAGGACGAGGATGGATTTCTGGATGGACTGGCGTCACCATATTCGGAACAGGCCTGGCAGATACTTGCCGAACGAGCAAATGATGTAGATACATTTATCGCGGTGAGCAAATATTACGCAGACGTTATGCGGCAAAGACTGGAACTTGCCTCAGAACGAGTATATGTTGTATATACGGGTATTTCATTGGATGGATACGAGTTAAGACAAGCCGAACCTGAAATACCCACTATTGGTTATCTTTCGCGGATGTGTCCTGACAGGGGCATGGATACATTGGTCGAGGCTTTTATACACTTGAAGAAAAATGAGAAATTAAAAAATGCAAGACTGCGGATAACCGGCGGTAAGAATACTGATGATGAAATATTCTTAAATAGGATTCGGAAAAAGTTAAGCTCTTGTGGTCTGATTGATGATGTGGAATTTCTGCCGGATTTCGACTTCAATACTAAGATTGCTTTTTTGCGAACTCTTTCGGTGCTATCGGTGCCGGAAAAGCAGCCCGTGGCTTATGGATTGTATGTGCTTGAAGCTCTTGCAGCCGGTGTGCCGGTGGTACAGCCTGCAAGTGGTGTGTTTCCGGAGTTGTTGGAAATGACCGGCGGAGGTGTTCTGTGTGAGCCTAATAATGCGGCGGCTTTGGCCTCTGCGATGGAACCGTTATTGCTTGAGCCGGATTATGCACGACAACTGGGAAAACAAGGCAGAGAAGCGGTCTTTGAAAAATTTAATATTGAGCAAACTGCTGAAGAAATGGTACGTATATATGGGAAAATCACGCAACAGTATGCGTCAGGATAAATATGCTCGAACTTATTAATGTAACGAAAAGTTATCAATCGCCGGGAAACACGGATGGAGTTTGTGTTTTAAAGGATATAACGCTACAAGTAACAAAAGGCCAGTCCCTTGTGATAGTTGGGCCTTCGGGCAGCGGCAAGAGCACCCTACTTAATATTATTGGTACTTTGGACCGTCCGACTGCGGGAAGGGTATTATTTGACGGCAAAGACCTTGCCGAGCTGAATGAGTCTGAACTTGCGAGGATTCGCAACCGTCAAATCGGTTTTGTTTTTCAATTGCATCATCTTCTGCCTCAGTGCACGGTGCTTGAAAATGTTTTGGTGCCGACACTCGCCGGACTTCGGCGAGCTCAATCGAGCCGTAAAAACCGCCTGCCTAAAAAAGAGATTCAGCAAAGGGCGATTAATCTGCTTCAGCGTGTAGGGCTCAAAGACCATTTGCTGCATCGGCCGGGCCAGCTTTCAGGCGGTCAGCGCCAACGTGTAGCGGTTGTCAGGGCTTTGATTAATAACCCCAAGCTGTTGTTGGCTGATGAGCCGACCGGTTCGCTGGATAAAGACGCCTCGGAGAATATAGCTGAGCTGCTGGTTGAGCTGAACCGCAGCGAACAAGTGACATTGATTGCCGTAACGCATTCGCTCAAGCTCGCAGAGCAAATGGGTCACGTGATGGAATTAAGCGACGGCCTGTTGAGAGATAGGAGCCGGGGATGAGTTTGTGGAAGCTTGCTAAAAGAAGTCTCGGCTTTTATTGGCGAACCAATTTGGGTGTTCTGCTGGCCGTTATGGTAAGCGCCGTTGTTTTGACCGGTGCGCTGGTCATAGGTGACTCAGTACGTTACAGTCTTAAAATGATGGTTAAAGCCCGGTTAGGCAAAACCCAATTGGCTCTTATCCCCCAGAACAGGTTCTTTAGAGCTGAACTTGCAGATGACCTCGCAAAAGAGCTTGATACAATCGTAGCGCCCCTCTTACAGTTACGAGGACTAATTGCCAACGGCGATGGCGCAAAGCGGGCAAACAGAATTGAGGTGCTCGGTGTTGACGGGCGTTTTTTTGAAATCGGAACGGCACAAAATCCCTTGGGAGATAGTCCAAACCAGGCGATTGTCTTGAACAAACCGTTGGCAGCAAAGCTTGGAGTAGGTGTGGGAGATGAAGTTGTGCTGCGAATTGAGAAGCCGTCTCTTATGCCGCGTGACGTACCGCTGACGCCGGATTCGGGTCTGTCCATCGCATTTCGTTTGGTAGTAAAAGCAGTTGCCGGCCAATCAGACTTTGGCCGCTTCAGTTTACAGGCCAATCAGGTCACACCGTTGAATGCCTTTGTGCCGCTGCAATGGCTGCAGGAAAAGCTCAACCGCAGCGCTCAGGTCAACACGCTGCTAATCGCCGCGGATGAGGAGGACAGCTTAACGATTGAAAAAGCAAATGAGGCTCTGGGGAAATGTTGGCAGCTTGCTGATGCAGATATTGAGCTTCGCCGGTTAAAGCGGAATGATATGTTTGAGATGCGCAGCAGACGCGTATTCATTGATGAATCTATTACCGCCGCCACTATCAATACAAGTGATGAATCTTTCGGTGTTTTGACCTATTTCGTGAACGAATTAAGTTCAGGTGACAGAACTACCCCATATTCAATGGTAGCTGCTGTAAGCCAATCGGCAGACGCTGGTGGTCTTATACCGGATGATATGCAGGACAATGAAATTCTAATAAACCAGTGGCTTGCAGAGGACCTCGATGCTGAAGAGGGGGATGAAATTGAACTTACTTATTTTGTTCTCGGACCGATGAGGGCGCTCCGGGAGGAAAAAACCAGCTTTCGAATTAAGGCAATACTGCCAATGGACAGCCCGGCGATGGATCCTAATTTGATGCCGGATTTCCCGGGTCTGGCCGATGCGGAAAACTGTAGAGATTGGGACCCCGGAATCGCGATTGACCTTGATAAGATACGCCAGCGTGATGAAGATTATTGGCAGGAGTATCGGGGCACGCCAAAGGCCTTTGTTACACTCAAAGCCGGCCAAAAGATGTGGGCCAACAGGTATGGAAATTTGACTGCGGTGCGCTATCCGTTAAGCAGTGGGTCATCAGAGGATATAGCCGGCAGGTTATTAAAAAGAGTTGACCCTGCTTCAGTAGGACTATTTTTTCAATCGGTGCGTGCACGCGGTATAAAAGCAGGAGGCCAAGGCACTGATTTCGGTCAGCTTTTCCTCGGTCTTAGTATGTTTCTTATCATAGCGGCTTTGATTTTAATGGGGCTTCTTTTTGTATTTGGTATTGAAAAACGCAGCCAACAGGTTGGAATGTTACTGGCAGTGGGCTTTCCGCCAAAGTTAGTAAGGCGGCTGTTATTTATTGAAGGCGGCATATTGGCGGTACTGGGAGTAGCTTTGGGTACTGCAGCGGGACTGCTCTATACTAAAACTATGATTTACGGACTTGCAACTGTATGGAAGGCAGCGGTAAGCGGTTCATCAATATATTTTTATGCGAAACCATCTACCTTGTTTGAGGGAGCATTGGGAGCGGTAGTTGTTTCTCTGATTGCAATATGGTTGACCTTGCGCAAACAGGTTTCCCGGCCGGCTCGCGAGCTTCTTGCCGGTGGATTGGAATGGCAATTCTTCAAGGCCGGGCCGGTCTCGAAGGGCAGAATCGGATTATGTATAGCAGCGGCAGCAACAGTGGGA
>Ga0315545_1005476_pt1 | contig 10169 bp, 9 predicted proteins | sample SalMarSW160210MG_FD_203096 | JGI IMG/M metagenome (GOLD analysis project Ga0315545, IMG submission 203096) | Salt marsh sediment microbial communities from the Plum Island Ecosystem LTER, Massachusetts, United States - Salt Marsh Sediment SW1602-10 ...
CTGTGCGTCGGTCGGCGTCGAGGCTGGCTTTTTTAATGACATCGTAGAGCAAGCGGCAATCACGAACTTTTTCGAAGACGAACTCCGGGTCCGTTTTGTCGGTTGTTATCAAAGCCACGGTGCCTATCCCAAGAATGACGTCGAGCACGGTCCTGCGCATTTTCAGGTCAATTACTCTGAACATATCCAGATTGTCTACTTTTCTGTCGAAGATACCCCGCTCCCACTCAATCCGCTCGGCCGAAACTTCGTAGTAGGTCATCTTGAGCTTGACTATTTTTATAACAAGTATCAGCACAACAATTGTGGCAAGCCCAAGGCCGGCTATGATTCTGTATTCACCGATTGCCAAAGCCTGATTGTCGGTGAGTGTCAAACCCGGCAGGTTCTCAACCATCCTTTCGAGGGGCAGTTTTATCAAAAGATATGCCGCAGCAAGAAAGAACATTCCCTTGACCACCGCCGGTGCCATCCCCAAAAGAGACGGCTTAGCTGCGAAGAGAACTTTATCGTCTATTGTTTCCTCCTCGGATGACGACGAATTCGATTCTAAGTCTTTTTCTAAATCCCTGGCTTTTTTGCTATTGAGGAATTCGCCGCAGAACCGACACTTGACGGCCTGAGCCTGAATGGTTTCGGCGCAGAATATGCACTGTTTTGTCTGCAAATCGATAACTGCCATTTCCGTATATATCGGAAATATGTGAGGAATTTGACCAAATGATTGTTATGCCTCTAAAATTTTTAAAAAATTTTGCAAAATAATGTAAGGTATACTTGACATAATGTATAGTATGCTTTACTTTATGTGCAGTATCCTTTATGTAAATAAAGGCGAATTGTTGTTGAAAAGGGGCAAATATTATGAATAGGGCACAGAAATCCGCATGGTTTGGCCTGACTATGTCAACTCTGCTTCTGGTATTGGTCGTCACGAGTGTACTTGTTGCCAGACCGGCGCCGCAATTGTCCAATTTGCTCTGGTTTTCGCCCGCCCTTGGCCTTTATGCTTTACTGATTATTTTCTTGCGAAAAAAACAGGGCCAAGACAAAGTCGACATCGACGAGCGTGACAGTTGCATCAGCAGAAAAGCTCTAATCGCTGCATTTTCTTCAACTGCTGGACTTCTCATAGGCGTGTGCATGATTTCCCTGTTCATCGTCGGGCCGACAAGCTCGATACCTGTTTGCCTGCTGCCAGCCCTTCTCTATAGTCTATTCGTTGTCTTTATCCTGACCTATTCCGTGGCGGTTCTGGTTCAGTACGGCTGGAGGGACAAAGATGGCGAAAAGTGAAGTCAAAAACAATATTCGCAGGTTGCGATTTGAAAACGGCGAGATGACCCAGCAGCAGTTGGCCGACAAGACAGGCGTTACCCGCCAGACTATCATTGCAATCGAAGCCGGCAAGTACGCACCATCGCTGCCCCTGGCCTTTAGGATAGCGCGAACTTTTCGACTGCCGATAGAAGATATATTCCAATATGAATACGAAGGTTCTTAGTCTTCAACTGCGAGCCTTGACTCCTGATTATTTGAACTCCTGCAGCAGCTCCAGCAGCTTTCGGTCGAGCTTATGGCCGTGGAAGTCCTCGTATTGCACATCTTTTCGGCCTGAATCGATAATGCCGAATGCGCCGCGGAAGTTCCAAAGTGCCAGGCCGATACCGTTGCTGGTAAGGATTTCCAGAACGTCACGCAGCCAGGCCAGTACCACATTGTGCGGCGTCCTGTTGAATGTGCCGCCTTCACCGCAGTGCACGCCTACGCCTTTCTTCGCGAGGTCAATCCATTTCTGATAATGCTGCTCCAGGCGCTTGCGGTCCCAGCCGTGGCCGGGCCAGGCCGGTTCGGGGTAGTCCTTGCTATTGACCCAGGATGCCTTATAGTGACTGATGAACATAGGCTGATATGCCCGGGTACTCTGGGCGATGCCAAGGTCGGCCAACTCCGGCGCCGGCTCATTGCCCCAGCTCATACCATCGGCTACGACGATGCGGTCAGGATTGAACTTGCGAATGGCCGCCACCGTCGTCCGGACTACGCGCTCGTGGTCGGCCCGGCTCATTTGATTACCGATAGATGGAGGCTCATTGATTAAATCGAAGCTGAGTTTGTTCCTCGAAATGCCACGATAGCGCTTCGCCAGCATCTGCCAGTGGAAGCAAAACGCGTCAAGTGCTTCTTTGTCTTTCCAGAGATTAAACGGCTCGGTAAATTCACGGTTGACCGAATATCCCGGGCCGCGGTGGAAGTTCAGGCTGACGTGAAGACCGTATTTATTGGCGAGCTGCACAGCCCGGTCGAGTTTTTCGAGCATTGGCTCGTGGATTTTGTAGTCGTCGCCGTCTTTTATCCACAGCCGATAGCACATCGGAAAACGAACGAAGTCAAAGCCCAGGTCGTGTATCCAGCGGAAATCGTCTTCCGGGAAGTCGCCCCTGCTTCGCATTGTGAACATATCCAGCAGGTTGAATCCCCGCCAGCGGGGCAGCGCTGTCTGGGCGACAGATTTGCTCTTCTTTGCTTCTTTTTTTGGTTCCCGTGCATATCCGGGCAGTGCCGCCGCAGCCACTCCCGCGGCCATCATTTTCATAAAGTCCCGTCGATTATTTTCCATTTTTTATTCCTCCTGTCTGTTTCGAGCTAACAATTGTTACCATTTTGGTTATAATGAATCAAGTAAATTTGGATTTTAGCAGATATTCTCGGACTAACGAAGAAGTTTTTTTCACACGATTAGAGTTGACAGCCGGGGGGGTAGCTGCTATAATAAAATGATAGATAGCGGTAGTTTTTGCGTTGCTCACATAATAAATGTGCCGACTTGTTAGTACAAAGGGGACTTTCTGAGAAGAGAGTCGGTTTGTTAGATGTTGAAGAAGGAACAAGTGATGAAAAATACGTCTGTTTTTGTCTGTAAAGTGCTTTTGTTTGTTGTCTTGTGTGCATTGGTTTTCCTGCCTTGCGGTTGTGGCAGACAGCTGGGCGAGACGAAGGCTGAGGCGAGCAGAAGGCACAAGCGCGTTCTTCGTATTAATCATCAGGAGATGATGGAAGACATAGACAGGGTGTTTCTCTTGGACAAGCCAAGTAAGCTCACTGACAAGAGGATACCCTGATACGCAGAGCTCAAGGGCACAAATTATGGGCGGTTGAATCTGAGATTGCCTTGTGCCTTTATGTTCCGGTACACTGTAAAAAGGATTTGATTAGTGGAAACACTCAGCTATTATTTCTACCGGGTGGCAGGGTATGAATGGTGGCGTGTTGTTATCGAATTATTTCTCATTGGCCTTGTTGTTTACTGGGTGGTTGATTTCCTCGAAGGAACTCGCGGGGAGAGGTTGTTCCGCAGCGTAATACTCATTCTCATCGCCGGTGTGCTCATCTTAAACCTGGTAGCCGAGCAGCTTAGATTTGAACGCCTGGAGTATCTTTATAAAGGTTTTTTAATCGGCGTTTTGGTCATTGCCGTTGCAGCATTTCAGCCTGAGATTAGAAGAGCGCTTATACGAATAGGGCAGCCCAGATTCTGGTTGGGTTCGTCACAGCAGCTAACAAAAACTGTTGAAGAAATAGTAACTGCCGTAACTGAGCTTTCCGCCGCCAAGACCGGAGCCATCATAGTAATTGAGAAGCGTGTAGCCTTAGGAGAGTTTATAGAATCCGGTGTTCGAGTTGATGCCGAGGTTACGGCTGAGCTGCTCAGGACTATTTTTTACCCCGGCACCGCCCTTCACGATATGGCCGTGATAATAAGAAATGACAGGGTAATGGCCGCCAGTGTGCAGCTGCCTTTGGCCGAAGCTGGAAGTATTGACGGCGTTGAACTTGGCTCCCGCCACAGGGCCGCTATAGGGATGACGGCAGGTTCGGATGCCGCCTGTTTGGTAGTAAGTGAGGAAACCGGCATCATTTCGCTTGCCGAGAAAGGGAAGCTGACCAAAAACATAAGCGAATCTGAGTTGAGAAGACACCTGACCAGTACGATGGCTGATTCTGTACGAATCGGCGAGAGGCTATGGGGGCATCCCAAAAAAGATATTGGCCGGGACCAAAAAGATTTTGCATAGTATCATCAAATCGAAATGATAAAAAAGCCCAAATTTGGCAAAATAGCGGTTGTGGTATTCATAACGGTCTTAATCTGGGTCTGGGCGGACTTGGCCCTGGACGAAGAATTGCCTGTTTCAACGGCTACGATAGGTATTGTCAGGTCCAATCCCAAACTCTGGGTAAGTTTCGACGATACATCGTCTGTTCCTGTTGAGGAGATGATTCTCAAAGGTCCGCTGCGCAAGATTGCTGAGATGAGTAAGAAGTTAGAAGAGGGTCAAGGGCTCAAGATTGACTTTGATGCTGCAAAAGAAAAGATGAATGAACCCGGCAGCTATTCCCTGACCCTGCTGCCATTTTTAAAGAGGGACAAGGAGATAAACAGGCTTGGCCTGAAAGTCGAATCCTGTAAACCGGAGGTGCTCCCCGTTAGAGTTGTTGGGCTTGTTAACAGGCGTTTGGATATACAGTGTGTAGATGAGAACCAAAATCCGCTGAGCCAGGCAACCGTTGAGCCGGCGCAGGTAGATATGCTTGTGCCGGAGGATTGGGGTCAGGAAAAGCGCGTTGCGGAAGTTTTGTTGACACGCAGGGAAATTGAGCAGGCAAGAGTTTCACCTGTCGAAGAAACACCTTACATCAGGCTGGCAGCCGGCCAAACAAGACAAGCCTCCCTGCCAGTGAAAATCACAATGCCGCCTGAGCCGGATAGGCTTAGCGGTTACACCATAAAGGCACCAACGCTCGGCATCGCCTTAAGTCCGACCCTCCAGGGCAAATACTACGTTGATGTAAACAATCTGGGTGAAGTACTGAGTCCCATAGCTATTAAGGCCACACCTGAGGCAAAAAGGGCCTATGAGCTCCAACCATCCCCCATGATGACGTTATACGTTCTTGACGGTGACAAAAACATCGCAGAGCCAAAAAGACAAGTTGTCTATAACTTTCCTGAAGAGTCTGTCCGCAAGGGTGAAATTGAGTTGACAAATCCGCAGCAGCCGGCGGAAGCCAAATTTAAGTTGATACCTGTTTCTTCTACAGAGGCTTCGAAGGTCCCACCCGGCTAAACAGACACCCTATCTCGCTATTGTTCGCCGGTACAGAAAGTTATCAATGCCTCAACTGTCATCCACAAAGCCAGCGCAAAGATACCTCCTCCGATTATAACGAGAAGCCAGCTTTGGCTTTCAAGAAAAGTTATTTCGTTTTTCACCATTGCCCAGTTGGTAATCACCAGCATTATGACGCAGGGAATTGCGGTAAACAGGAATTTTAATCCGCCCTTGTGTTTGAGATAATGTGTAATCACCAGCAGGGCGAGTGCGGCAAGTAGCTGGTTTGATATGCCGAACAGCGGCCAGAGCTTCATAGCTCCCTTTCCGTCTGCACCCGTAGCAAAGGCCAGCCCTGCCGCTGTAAGCACAGCGAAACTGGTTGCCGTCCATCTGTTGGTCAAATATGGAATTCGCAAATCGCTCGCCAGTTCGCTTACCACATAGCGCTGGATTCGTACCGAGGTATCGAGCGTTGTTCCGGCAAACGATGCTATGAATACACCCATCAGCGTAATGCCGACCATTTTGGGCAGCCCGAGCGAACCCATCATATTGGCTGCACCAATAACTACCGGTGCAATTTTGTCCGACAGCCCTTTGTCTCCCATCCAGGAGTTGTATTGATGCAGCCAGGCGGCCTTGCCTGTAAGGATTGTTCCGTTATCAACTTTCAAAGCCATACCAATACCGGCTCCGACGCAGATAATAACCAGCACCGCCAGGGTGCTCTCCAGGAGCATTGAGCCGTAACCCACGAATAAGCTGTCCGGTTCTCTGGCCACCTGTTTAGAACTTGTACCGCTGGCAACGAGGGAATGGAAGCCGCTTATAGCGCCGCAGGCGATTATCACGAACATAAAAGGCCATATTGGCAGTGTGTCTGCCGGTAGTGAATGGTTAATGGCAGGTGCAACAAGAGATAGCTTGCCTCCTAACGCTGCTGCCGCTGCCCCACTTGCCAGAAGGCCCATAGCGATAAATAGCTGCCAGGCATTGATATAATCCCTCGGCTGCAAAAGTATCGTTACCGGCAGTGTCGATGCTGCCCATGCATAAATCAGTAAAATTATCACCCACAGTCCTGTGGCGGGCATTCCAAAGGTTGTGCCAAGCGTAACAGGCATTCGACTACCAACCGCAATACACAGATACATAGCAGCCACAGCAATAACTGTTGCAGCAGGGATATTTGCGCCTTTTTTATAGACCGCATACCCCAGCGTCATTGCGATGGGTATCTGAAGCCAGACCGCGATAACTGATCTGGGAAACCTCGTAAATACCGCCGCAATAACAACGCCGAATATTGCGATAACAATGAGCAGACTCAAAAACACAATGCAGAAGAATATAAACCGCACTCGAATATTTATGTATTTAGCTGCTACTTCCGAGATGCTTTTGCCCTGGTTTCGCATTGAAACCACGAGCGAGCCGAAATCGTGGACGGCGCCCATAAAAATACTGCCGAGCACCAGCCAGAGTATTGCCGGCAGCCAGCCCCAGATAATCCCGATAGCAGGCCCGACAATCGGCCCGGTGCCCGCAATCGAGGTGTAGTGATGACCAAAGATTATCCCTTTCTTGGTGGGGACATAATCGATACTATCCTTGAGCTGCTCTGATGGCACGGGTGCATTTTTATCAAGTTTGAATATCTTCCTGGCCAGAAACCGACCGTACGTATGGTAAGCTATCAAATACCCACCACCACAAACCAGCATTAGCAAAAGCGCATCCATTCCAATCTCTCCAAAAAACAGCGTAGCGTTCAAGTTATGGATTCCTGCCTCTGCCTTCGCAGGGGTGACAATCTTGCGCAGGAATGACGGAACTAAGCGTTACAACTAAATACTAACGACATTCTCTGTGCCTTCGGGTCAGAAGCCTAATCGGCACCTCACCTATAGGCAGTATTGATTGCAGTCTGCCTTTTATAAACCGCATATAATTCTCTTCAAAAAGCTCCGGCTTGTTCACAAACATTAGTATCGTAACCGGGTTGACGGCAATTTGCGTGGCGTAGTAAATCTTTGGCCAGCCGGCTTTGCTTTTGCTTGCCCCAGCCCGCTCTGTCTTTATCAATTCAAACGCCTTGTTCAATTTGGCAGTGGGTATCCACGTAGTTGTCTGCTTGAAGATCTCAGCCGCCAAATCCAAAACGCTCTGGACGTTTTTTGCCTCGGTTGCGGTAGTAAAGGCTATCGGTGCATATTTTAATACCGGCAGCAGCTTTGTCAAATATTCTTCGTAGTCGCTGGTCGCAGCCGAGTCTTTGGCCAGGTCCCACTTGTTGATAACGATTATGCAGCTTTTGTATTGCTCAGTGATGAATCTGGCCAGTTTTTTATCTACCTGTGAAACCGGCAGTGTGGCATCTATCAGAAATAGGACGACATCAGCCCGGCGGATAGACTGTGTCGCACGGACATAACCGTAGAATTCAATACTGTCAGCTATTTTGCTCTTTTTCCTTATCCCCGCCGTGTCAATAACGATGATGGTTTGGCCGTCTTTCTCAAACCTCACGTCCACGGCGTCTCTGGTGGTACCCGGCGTCTCGCTGACGATGACCCTCTCGGAACCGACCATAGCGTTTACAAGTGTACTTTTGCCGGTGTTTCGCTTCCCGACTATCGCTATCTTCATAGTCGGCTCAGCGGGTTTGGCTGATTCAAGATTTTCGAGCCTGCCAAGGACTTTATCGAGCAGGACGGCTTTATTAAGATTGTTCTTCACGGAGATACACAGGAATTCCCCGAAGCCGAGTTTTGAAAATTCGCCCGCAGCCGGAAACATTTTTGCGTTGTCCGCTTTGTTGGCAACGCCTATGACGTCAAGTGCGTGTTTGCGCAGCAGCCGTGCTATTATTTGGTCCAACGGCACAATGCCGTCACGAATATCGACCATAAACAAAACCAGGTTTGCCGACTCAATCGCCATGCCGATTTGCTGTTCGATATGCTCGCTTAACCGGTCGCTGTCTACTACTCCGTATCCGCCGGTATCGATAAGCTCGAAATACTTTTCGTTTTTCCCAATGAAGGTGCTGACACGGTCTCTTGTAACACCGGCGGTCGGCTCGACGATACTTATCATCTCGCCGGCCAGCGCGTTAAAGAGACTGCTCTTGCCCACATTCGGCCGACCAATTATTGCAACAACCGGCAACGGCATAAGTTCTGTCCATATCAAACTGTAGTTGTAGAAAAGGTTAAGTATACCAGAGGGTTCCCATTTTGCAATACGTCGCAAAATGGGGTCCCCAGCATAATCAGCCATTTGAAGTCTCAATATTGATGGGAAAATGGTTACTCTGGAACCGTCAGATATGAAGTAAGCGTTGTCTCAGATGGGAATTCGGTATTATGTCCCCAAAATTCAAGCTAAAATTTTGGCATTAATCCCTTATCTGTTGTATAATTGCGAAACTAATTGGAAGTTGAATTTGACAGGAGGAAAATAGGTTTTACCCCTCAGGGGTTAATTCAGGGAGTCAGGCTATGAAATCCAGCAGAATAGGTAGAGTGATGCAGATTTTAACGACCTTGCAGGCGGGAAAAAGCTATGCCGTTGAAGATTTATCGAAGATGTTAGGTATGAGTCGAAGGACTGTATTTCGCGACTTGAAGGAGCTGCGTTTAATTGGTGTACCGTGTCGTTATGATGCCAGGACGAGCAGTTACACAATAGAACCCGAGTTTTTCCTGCCGCCTGTTGATTTGAACCTGCAGGAGGCGCTGAGTCTGCTTTTGCTGGTGTACAAGGCACATAACCAGATACAGCTGCCGTTCAAAAGTTCGGCGTTACTGGCTGCTTTGAAAATCGAAAATAATCTGCCGGCCGGAATCCGCCAGTATTGCAATATGGCTTTGCGAAATATCTCTGCCCGGTCCGGCGCGCAGGCACCTGTCCACAGTTCAGGGGGACTTGACAGGACCTTCGCACAATTGCAAAAGGCTATAACAAAAAAACGTAAGGTGCATATTTGTTACCATTCGCTTTTCGAGAGTGACATTATTGAGTTGGACTTGCATCCCTATCATTTGTTGTTCAACCAGAGGGCGTGGTATGTGGTGGGCTTTTCGAGTATGCACGAAAGTATCCGTACCTTTAAGCTTAACCGCATCAGGGAACTGGAAGTAATGGAAAAATGTTACCTCGGCGGAGAGCGTTTCGATTTGAATGACTACCTGGGTAGGGCGTGGTCGATGATACCGGAAGGCAGAATCTACAATATCGGGCTGAGGTTTTTGCCCAAAGTAGCTAATAATGTTACTGAAGTTCAGTGGCACAGTACTCAACAGGTTACTCGCAACGGCGATGGCTCTGCCACCGTGGAATTTCGTGTTGACGGCCTGGGTGAGATTAGCTGGTGGATTCTCGGCTATGGCGACCAGGTCCAGGTCATCGCACCAAAGGCACTGCGAGAGAGGGTCCTCGAAACAGCCAAAAATATGATTAAACTAAACGAGACAGCATAAGCCGGGCAGGGTGTGGTTTCCCCCTTTTTCTTTTGACGGCAATTGTGGTTATCGTTACAATGAGCAGTCCATTTTAGTACTTTCGTCAGGCAGATACAGATGCAAATAAAGCATTCTATGAACAGGAGATAGGGTATGCAGGGGTATAAAGATATTACACGCCGGTGCTTTTTGAAAAAAGCGGCAGGCGGCGCAGTGGGAGCAATTACTTTTCCATATATAGTTTCTTCTTCGGCGCTGGGTAAGACGGGCAATGTAGCTGCGAGCAGCCGCATTACGATGGGCTTTATCGGCACGGGCGGCCGGGGCGGTGCGCTGCTGAGTAATTTTATCAACCTTCGGGATGCGCAGGTTGTGGCCGTATGCGATGTGAAGCGGCCTAATTGCGAAGGCGCCCTGCAGCGGGTGGATAAACATTACAACAAAAAGGTGTGCACCGGATACAATGATTTTCGCCAGCTTTGTGCCCGCGACGACATCGATGCGGTCGTGGTGGCTTCTACAGACCACTGGCATGTGCTGCACGCATTGGAGGCGGTACGGTCGGGCAAGGATGTATATTGCGAGA
>Ga0315545_1005480_pt1 | contig 10166 bp, 5 predicted proteins | sample SalMarSW160210MG_FD_203096 | JGI IMG/M metagenome (GOLD analysis project Ga0315545, IMG submission 203096) | Salt marsh sediment microbial communities from the Plum Island Ecosystem LTER, Massachusetts, United States - Salt Marsh Sediment SW1602-10 ...
GCGGCTGGCTCTTGCCCACCAGCCCGGCGACGACCACGATCGTCGCCAGTGCCGGGACCATCAGCAGGAACTCCGACGGGATTCCCGTCTGGAGAATGCCCAGCTTCCCGGCGAGCGCATCGGCGAATTCGAAGACCGTCGCCGCTGCCAGAGCTCCCACCGGCTGCCAGCGGCCGAAGATCATGGCGGGAAGGCCGATGAACCCCCGCCCTGCCATCATGTTCTCGTCGAATCGCCCCACCGACCCCAGGATGAACCAGGCGCCGCCGACCACCGCACCACGCCGCAGGACGCTGATACGGTCGGCGATCTCGAGCACCTCACCCAGCTTGTGGGTGATGAAGACGATTCCCTTGCCCGCGGCGCTGAGGGAGCGGACGATGCCGAAGAACTCCTCCACCTCCTGGGGCGTGAGCACCGCGGTCGGCTCGTCGAAGATGAGGAAACGCGCCTCGCGAAAGAGCACCTTGATGATCTCGACCCGTTGCTGGACCCCGACGGGGAGGTCCTCGATCAGCGCGTCGGGCTCGACCTCGAGGCCGTATCGCTCCGAGATCTCGGTCACCCGGCGGCGGGCCTTCTCGAGGTCGAGAATGCCGAACGCCTTGGTCGGCTCCACACCGAGCGCGACGTTCTCGGTGACGGTGAACACCGGCACCAGCATGAGGTGCTGGTGCACCATGCCGATGCCGGCCGCGATGGCATCCTCGGGTCCGGTGAAGTGCCAAACCTCGTCATCGATGATGATCTCGCCCTCGTCGGCGCTGTACAGCCCGTAGAGAATGTCTATCAGCGTGGTCTTGCCCGCGCCGTTCTCACCGAGCAGCCCGAGGATCTCACCTTCACGAACGGTCAGAGAGACGCTGTTATTGGCCAGGACTCCGGGAAAGCGCTTGGTGATGTCACGCAGCTCGAGCTGCAGTCGAGCCCCCTTCTCCTTCTCAGGCCAACGTCCGACGCGGCCTGCACGAATCGCCGCCACGGCTCATGGAAACGGGGATCGAGCGCGCAGGAGCCCCTCCGGAAGAGGGGCTCCTGATCCTGTCACGACTCTCTCTCGGACCGGTCGCTATCCGTCGCTGGCAGGCGCCACCGTCAGCTCGCCGGCGATGATCGCTTCCTTGATGCTCTCGATCTCGGCGAGAGTCTCGCTCGAGACCACGTCGGCGGTCGTTCCAAGCCCAACGCCCGCGTTGGCGAGGGTTCCGTAGTACTCGTTGCCGAGCGAGCCCAGCACGAGCACGTTGTTGATCGTGGCGTACACCGCGTTGTCCATGCGCTTCATGATGGAGGTGAGGACGATGCCGGCGTACTCGGAGGCGGACGCCGTCCAATCCGAGTCCACTCCGACGATCCACACGCCACCGCGTTCCTGGGCGACGGCGGCGGTGCCAAGACCGACGGGCCCCGCCACGGGCAGGATGACGTCGGCGCCTCCATCCATCAGGCTCGCTCCGAGCGAACGGCCGTCCTCGGCGCTCTCGAAGTCCCCGGTGAAGGAGCCTTCCTGCGCCTCCGGGTCCCAGCCGAGAACCTGAACGTCGGTGCCCTTCACCTCGTTGTAGTACCGCAAGCCGTAGACGAAGCCGTCCATGACGATCGTCACCGTCGGGATGTTCATGCGACCGAAGGTGCCGACGACGCCGGTCTGGGTGGCCGAGGCGGCCACGTAGCCGGCCAGGAAGGCGGCCTCGTCGGTGTTGAAGTTGATGCCCCGCACGTTCTCGCCGCCGTTGCCTTCCTCATCGGTGATCGGGCCGATGAAGCTCGGGTAGTCGATGATGGCGAAGAGCTGGTCGGCGTTGTCCCGCGCCGCGGCCCCGGTGTCATCGGCGAGCTGGAAACCCACGGTGATGATGAGGTCACAGCCTTCGTTGATGAACGAGTCGATGTTCGGACGGAAGTCCGATGTGCTCTGCGACTCGAGGAACTCCACGGCCACGCCCTCGAGATCGCTCTCGGCCCTCAGCATGCCCTCCCAAGCCGTCTCGTTGAAGCTGTTGCCGTCGATGCCGCCGGTGTTGGACACCTGGCAGGCCTTGAGTTCGGGGCCCTCCGGCGCCTCCGGGAGCGTCGTCGTCTCCTCAGCGGCGGTGGTGGTCGTCTCGGCAGCCGTCGTGGTGGTCGTGTCGGCAGCCGTCGTGGTGGTCGTGTCGTCAGCGTCCTCGGCGCAGGCGCTGACGCCGAGTGCAAAAGCGAAGAGCAGCGCGAAGAACGCAGCTCTCTTTGTCCTGAACATCTATGCAAAACCCTTTGTTGTTGAGTCGGCCCGCCGGGAGATTCGGCAGGGCCTGACCGCCATCCTAGTGATCCCGGTCCTTCAGAGACGATCGAGACGGAACGACGGGAAACGAGCGGCGAAGCGGGATCAGCCCTGGTCAGCCAGCTCCACCGGGGGCTTGTCGGGCGCGGCGATCGCAGCGAAGGACAGCCGTTCGCCATCCTCGGGATCGACGTCGACGAAGATGGTGGACCCGGCCGAGAACTCCTTGTAGAGCACCTTCTCCGAGAGCGGATCTTCCATCAGCCGCTGGATGGCGCGACGCAGCGGCCGGGCTCCGAGCTGAGGGTCGTAGCCCTTCTTGGCCAAGCGCTCCTTGGCGTCCTCGGTGAGCACGAGCTCGAGTGCCTGCGATTCGAGCTGTTGGCGCACCCGGCGCAGAAGCAGATCCACGATCTCCTTGACCTCGTCCATCGTCAGCTCGTGGAAAACGATCACTTCGTCGATGCGATTGAGGAACTCGGGACGGAAGTGCCGCTTGAGCGCCTCCGTGACCTTCTCTTTGATCTGGGTGTAGCCGACATCTGCGGAGTCGGCCATGAAGCCGATCGACTTGCGTCGCAGCTCGGCCGTGCCGAGGTTGGAGGTCATGATGATCACGGTGTTCTTGAAGTCGACCGTGCGGCCCTGGGAGTCGGTGAGGCGCCCGTCTTCGAGGATCTGCAACAGGATGTTGAAGACGTCGTTGTGGGCCTTCTCGATCTCGTCGAACAGCACGACGGAGAAGGGCTTGCGCCGTACCGCCTCGGTGAGCTGGCCGCCCTCGTCATAGCCGACATAGCCGGGCGGGGACCCGACGAGCCTGCTGACCGCATGCTTCTCCATGTACTCCGACATGTCGATCTGGAGCAACGCGTCCTCGTCGCCGAACAGGAACTCGGCGAGCGCCTTGGCGGACTCCGTCTTGCCGACGCCGGAAGGTCCCAGGAAGATGAAAGACCCCGCCGGCCGCTTTGGGTCCTTGAGCCCGGCCCGGGTGCGGCGGATCGCCTTGGACACCGCCTCGATCGCGTCATGCTGGCCGACGATACGGCGATGCAGCTCCGTCTCCATGTTGAGGAGTTTGGTCGTCTCCTCCTCGGTGAGACGGTGCACCGGGATCCCGGTCCACTGGGCGAGCACTTCGGCGATCTCCTCCTCGTCGATCACCGCCGCGAAGTCCTTGCTAGCGGCGTCGTCCTCCAGCTCGTGTGAGGCCCGATCGGCCAGCAGGGACCGTTCCTGGTCGCGCAGCTGGGCGGCTCGTTCGTACTGCTGTGCTTGGACGGCCTCGCGCTTGTCGGATCGCAGTCGCGAGAGCCTCTCGTCGATCTCCTTCACCTCAGCCGGCAGATCCGACCTCCGTAGTCGCATGCGGCTTCCGGCCTCGTCGATCAGATCGATTGCCTTGTCCGGCAGGAATCGGTCGGCGATGTAGCGATCGGCGAGATTGGCCGCGTTGACCAGCGCCTGGTCGGTGAAGCGGACTCGGTGATGGTCTTCGTAGTTGGTGCGCAGGCCCTCGAGGATCTTGATGGTGTCCGCCACCGATGGTTCCTCGACTCGGATCGGCTGGAATCGCCGTTCGAGAGCCGAGTCCTTCTCGAGGTACTTGCGGTACTCCTCGAGCGTGGTGGCGCCCACGGTCTGCAGCTCGCCCCGCGCCAGCATCGGCTTGAGAATGCTGGCAGCGTCGATGGCGCCCTCAGCGGCGCCGGCGCCCACCAGGGTGTGGATCTCGTCGATGAAGAGGATGATGTCGCCGCGAGTGCGGATCTCCTTCAACACCTTCTTGAGGCGCTCCTCGAAGTCGCCGCGGTAGCGCGAGCCGGCGACGAGGGCGCCGAGGTCGAGGGTGTAGAGATGCTTGTTGGTGAGGGTGTCGGGCACCTCGCCGGCGACGATGCGCTGGGCGAGGCCCTCGACGATGGCGGTCTTGCCGACGCCGGGCTCGCCGACCAGGACCGGGTTGTTCTTCGTACGACGAGAGAGCACCTGCATGACCCGTTCGATCTCGTTCATCCGTCCGATGACCGGGTCGAGCTTGTGCTCGCGGGCGAGCTGAGTGAGGTTGCGGCCAAACTGGTCGAGCACGGTCGAGCCAGCCGGGGCGGCCTCGCTGCTCCCGCGGCCGCTGCCCACGGGATGGGAAGCGGCGGCCGCTTCCTCACCCTGGACGCCGGAAAGGAGCTGGATGACGGTCTGGCGCACCTTGTGGAGTTCGGCACCCAATTTCTGGAGGACCTGGGCGGCCACGCCCTCGCCTTCTCGGATGAGGCCGAGCAGGATGTGCTCGGTCCCGATGTAGTTGTGGCCGAGCTGGAGCGCCTCGCGCAGGGAGAGCTCCAGGACCTTCTTGGCCCTGGGCGTGAACGGGATGTGGCCACTGGGCGCCTGAGATCCTTGACCGATGATCTCGACGACCTGGGAGCGTACCGATTCGAGACTGATACCGAGGCCCTCGAGACCGCGAGCCGCCACCCCCTCGCCCTCGTGGATGAGGCCGAGCAGGATGTGCTCCGTGCCGATGTAGTTGTGATTGAGGAGGCGAGCCTCCTCTTGCGCCAGCACAACTACCCGGCGAGCTCGATCCGTGAACCGTTCAAACACGTTCTTCCTGTTCCGAGAGCAACGAGCGCTCCGGAGGCGGGGCGCCTCACTGAGTATAGCTGTGGGCCCGTCCAAGGCCCCGACCGCTCTGTGTCTCTGATCTATCGATGCTTGTCGGCCGCAGCATGGTTTCGTTGAGTCAAACGCCCGAATCGGCCCGGATAATCCCGTGCTCATGTCCGATTCGGACGGCACGCCCCTCGGGGCCTGTGGGCCATTCGCCCCGGGGAGGTGCCCACACGACGCTGTGGGGCAACCATCTTGCGGCGAGTACCATCGGGCGCCTCATGGAGCAGCCGACTTTCACCGATCTCGTCCCGATTCCACGTGTGTGGAAGCGGATGGAACAGGTCGAACGGCGCCTGGTCGAGGCCACGACCTCGGACAACCCTTTCCTCACCGATATCGCACAGCACCTCCTCGCCGCGGGTGGAAAGAGGTACCGGCCCCTCCTGGCCCAAGTCGCCGCCGAGCTCGGCGACAACGACGGCCACGGGCCCGTCGAGGCCGGGGTGTCGGTCGAGCTGGTGCACCTCGGTTCGCTGTACCACGACGACGTGATCGACGAAGCGGCGACGCGCCGGGGCGCGGCGTCCGTCAATCACAACTGGACCAACACGATTGCGATCCTCGCCGGCGACTTCCTGCTCGCCAGGGCTTCGGAGGTAGCGGCGCCGCTCGGCGCCGAAGCGGTGGACCTCATCGCCCGCACCTACGCCAGGCTGTGCGAGGGCCAAGTGCTCGAGCTCCAGCTCGAGGATGATCTCGACCACGGCCCTGACGAGTACTACTCCGTGATCGGCAACAAGACGGCCAGCCTGATTCGCACTTCGGTTCACCTCGGAGCGCTCACCGCCGGGGCGTCGCGCGAGGCGATCGACGCCATCGGCGAGTGGGCGTGGGAGATGGGCCTGATCTTCCAGATCGCCGACGACGTGCTCGACCTCGTCGCCGACGACTCCTTCCTCGGCAAGCCGTCCGGCTCCGACGTCGGCGAGGGCACCTTCACCCTTCCCGTGCTCTACGCGCTTCATGGTCCCGCCGGACCCGAGATCCGAGCACTGCTGGAAGACGGCAAGCCCCACCCCCGCGAGGTCATCGACCGTGTCATCTCCCTCGTCACCGAGGGCGGGCATGTCGATCGGGTGCTCGATGAGGCCCGGGAACGTCTTCGGGTCGCCGAGAAGGCCGCCTCCCGCCTTCCCGAGGGTGAGCTCACCCCGGTCCTCCGGCAACTCGACCGCTATCTCCTCGAGAGAGTCGAAGCAGCCAGGAAGTCCCGATCGGCGTGAGCAGGATCCCTCGTCCGCTGCTGCTCGCGGTGTCGCTCACGATGCTCGTGGCTGCCTGCACCCGCTCGGGCCCTCCATTGAGTGACGCCGGTGGCGAGACCACCACCACGGTATCCACCCCGCCCACAACGGGATCGTCCACGACGGTGCCATCCGCCACGACCACGATTCCGGCCGAGCCCGAGATCGTGCCTCCCGAGCTTGCCGATCCGTTCGACCTCGCCGAGGAGGCCCTGGCGCCGGTTCCCGGATACGAGCCCGTTTCGTCCGACGAGTTCCCCCTGCAACTCGATCGTCTCGACATGGTGCTCAACGCGTATTCGCTTGCCGAGGCGTTGGTCTGGGACGTGCTCGAAAATGACTTCGGCGAAGAGGTGTTCGTGGCATCGCTCTACCCCTACGGTGTTGCCCGCGGTGACCCGACACTGCCGCCCTTCGTAGCGCAATTGCTCGCCGCGTTCAACGAGGAACCGGAGCAGATCCCCATCGAGCACGGTTTCGTTTACGCCTCCGAGGGCTTCGATACCGGCTGGATGGCATGGGGTTCCAACACCGTCGTCATCGTTGCCGCCGGGCCGAGGGAGGCCACGCTCGAAGTACTCGAGGCGCTCGCTGCCGCCAACCAGGACGAGTATCGGTGGCAGCCGGGAGACTGCCTCTGGCTCGGCAACGACGAGCTGCTCGACGGCGCCCCGTTCGCTCCGTTCGGCCGCGGGCCGATTGTTCCCTGCGACGGCTGGCACACCCATGAGGTCATCGGCAGCAGCGCCGTCGCCGACGGGCCGGAAGCGCCGTACCCAGGCGACGCGATACAGGTCGACGCCTGGGAAACGTGCGAGCAGCGTTTTGTGGAGTTCATCGGGATCTCCGAACAGGACTCCAGCGTCGGCCTGATCCGCTACCTCCCGTCGGATCTCGAGTGGGAGGAGGGGGATCGCTACACGGCATGCGTCGTCACCGAGTACGACGCCTCCGGCGCTCCAGCGCCGCGTCGCGACTCGCTGGCGGGCATCGGAGAGGAATCGCGGCTGGAGAGGAACACGGGCGATTGCCGGCGCGGATCGTACGTCAGCGAGCCCATCTCGTGTGAAGCACCCCACGACAGCGAATACCTCGGCACGGTTGAGTTCTCCGAGGAGCAGGACGCCGCGTACCCGTGGTACACGCTCTATGAAGACGCCGATTCCCTGTGCCGAGATCTCCTCGACGACTACGCCGCTGATGGTCCCGTCGGCGCCGCGCTCGATGCCACCGGCTTGCCCCCGGGCCCCTACGCCTGGTCACAGGGCGACCGGCGAGTCGCGTGCATCGGCTTCGCCATCGACAACGCCGGTTTTCCCCAGCTCGTGCTCGGCAGCATGGCGGAAGACGGTTGGAGAATCATCGGCCCGTCCGGCGACGACGTCACCGCCTAAGAGACCGCTGGCCCGAGATGTCCGGCGCGCAGCCGGCGACGCGCTGAGCCGAATCCTCGACAACGGCAGTGCGGCCGGGGGTCAGAGCCGCTCGGAGAAGGCGATCTGCACCGGCTCGAGGGCGTCGGCGGGCTCGAACCCGAAGACCTGCGCGTAGAAGGACAGCTCGGCCTCCTGTGCCCGCGCGATGTTCTCGGCTCTCCGGAAGCCGTGGCCCTCACCAGGAAAGGAGAGGTAGGCGTGTGGCAGGCCCTTGGCGGCGAGCGCCGCCACCATGCTCTCCGCCTGCTCGGGCGGCACCACCTCGTCATCGAGGCCCTGGAAGAGGATCATGGGACAATCGATCTCCTCCGCGTGGCTCACCGGCGAACGCTCCCGGTACAGCTCGGCGGCTTCCGGATACGGCCCGATCAACGCGTCGAGGTAACGCGACTCGAACTTGTGGGTGTGCCGGGCGAGAGCGACACAGTCCCCCACCCCGAAGTAGCTGGCGCCGGCCGCGAAGACGTCGTGGAAGGTCAGGGCGCACAACGTGGTGTAGCCGCCGGCGCTTCCTCCCCGGATTGCCATGCGCTCAGGGTCGACCATGCCCTGGTCCGCCAAGTAGAGGGCAGCGTCGATGCAATCGGTCGTGTCGCGCAATCCCCAGTGGCCCTTGAGGGCATCGCGGTAGGCCCGGCCGTAGCCGGTCGAGCCCCGATAGTTGACGTCGACCACTGCGAAGCCGCGGCTCGTCCAGAACTGGATGCGGAGGTCGAGCACGCCCGAGGTCGCTCCCGTCGGCCCCCCATGGCTCACCACCAGCAGCGGAGGCAGCTCGTCCGATGGTCCGGCGAACTCGGGATTGCACGGCGGGTATGAGAAGGCATGGGCAACCGCACCGTCCCTCGTCGGGAAAGCGAATGGCTCGGGCCGGCTCAGATACGTCGGAGGCACGTCGACCTCGCGGCTGGGGCGAACCACCGTGGAGGTCTCGCGATCGACATCCACCTCGACGATGGCCACCGGCTCGCTGGCGCTCCCGGCGATCAGCCAGACGTGCTCGTCACCGACGCCTATGGACGATCCGAGGTAGTCGTAATCGAGGTGCACCGAACGTAACGTGCCGCCTTCGACGATGGCGAGCCGATCGACGCCTGCCTCCGAGTACGTGCAGGCGATCCGGCCGTCCCCCAGGAACCCGTAGCGACACATGCCGAAACCCCACTGGGGCAGGCCGAACTCCGCCTCCATGGTGTGGACCGCCTCCGCCGTTCCCGCCACGAAGCGATAGAGATTCCACCACCCGGTCCGGTCCGACACGAAATGGAGCACGCCGGACGGCGACCACTCCGGCTGGAAGATCGACTCGCTTTCCCCGCCGGCGATCCGCTCCGGCTCGGAGATGCTGCCGTCGCGGTTGAGCGCCGCCACCCACAGCTCGGTGCCGTCCCAGGGCATACGCGGGTGGTCCCACGCCAGCCACGCCAGGCGATCGCCGTCCGGGCTGACACGCGGGGACGAGAAGAAGTCGTGCCCCACGGCGATCTTCCGGGGCTGCTCCGATCCGTCCAGCGGGAACGTGACCAGCGAGTTCTTCGGCTCCTTGCCGTCACGATGACGTTCGCGCACGCAGATGACCCGATCGCCGTGGAAGGCGAAGTCCGCGAAACGGTCACCGGCGGCGACCGCCGGCTCGGGGGTGATCGGCACGGGCGCCGGCCCGTCGATTCGATACACCCGTTGATCCGAGAAGTGCGACGTGACCACCACCTCGCCACGTACGCCGTACGCACCCCCGCCGTATTCGTGCACGCGAGTGCGAGAATTGAGATCGGGCGGAGTCACGTCACGGATCTCGCCGTTGCGGGATCGCCGCACCACCACTGAGCGGCCGGCTTCTCGCGGCCGCGTCTCCACCCAGCACACGGTGCCGGCGTCTTCGGTGACGTCGCCCAGGACCACTCCACCACCGGTCACCACGGACACCGAGATCGGCGAAGCCCACGAGCCGTAGGGTGCTGTCCGTGTCATGGCGGCCTTCCGAGTCGATTCCTCTCTCGGGAATCTAACGCCGCGGCGGGTCGCCGCGCCGCGGCGCGTGCTCTGGCGTCGGATCAGCGTTGCTCGACCTCGGGTGTCGCGCCGGCCATCGCAGATCCGAGCGCTCGGTGGATCAGGTCTCGGGTCGCAGGGTGGGGAACAAGATGACTTCCCGGATGTGGTCCTGATCGGTGAGCAGCATCACGAGACGGTCGACACCGATCCCCAATCCGCCGGTGGGCGGCAAGCCGTACTCGAGCGCCAGCAGGTAGTCGTCGTCGACGGGATGCGCCTCCTCGTCGCCTTCGGCGCGGGCGCGCGCCTGGTCCTCGAATCGTGCCCGCTGGTCGAGGGGATCGTTGAGCTCTGAGAAGGCGTTGGCGTACTCGGAGCCGGCGATGAAAAGCTCGAAGCGCTCGGTCAGGTGGGCATCGTCACGGTGGGCCCGCGCCAGCGGCGAGACCTCCTTGGGGTGATCCAGGACGAAGGTGGGCTGCCACAGCCCGTCGGTGGCGTGAGCTTCGAACAGGGCGTCCATGATCTTGCCGTGTCCCCAGCGGTCTTCCG
>Ga0315545_1005483_pt1 | contig 10164 bp, 10 predicted proteins | sample SalMarSW160210MG_FD_203096 | JGI IMG/M metagenome (GOLD analysis project Ga0315545, IMG submission 203096) | Salt marsh sediment microbial communities from the Plum Island Ecosystem LTER, Massachusetts, United States - Salt Marsh Sediment SW1602-10 ...
AGGCCGTTCGCTTAGCAATGGACTCCCAGCATCTGTTCATTGAGGCGCCCTTTTTGGATAGAGACGGGGATATTGCGCGGAGGAAGTACCACCTGACCGCACGAGAGGCCGGCCTCATCGCCTCGCGGGCCGGGGCAAAGGATCTCACCATCTTTCACTTCTCGCCGAGGTATGTCGGAAGAGAAAACGAGCTTATCAGTGAGGCGATGGAGGCCTTTCGATCGGGCAGGTGAAGGCCTACTGTTCAAATTTGAGCTGGTAGGCAAAGGCGGCGTTGATATTTAAGAATTGTACAGGGATGGTTTCAGGGAATGGTGGAAAGGGGCTTGCCAGTTCTATGGCCTTGATGGAGGAGCTATCGAGGATCTGGTATCCGGAAGAGCGGGCTATGTGGGCGTTCACGAGGTGACCGTTTCTCTCGAGCCTGAAGATGATCAAAAGATCCCCCTGCAGGTACCTCTCCCGGGCAGCCACAGGGTAGGTCCAATGTCGCTGTATGCTCTCCCTGATCATCGTTGCGTAGGGATAGTACAGGGCGTCTGTGGTTTCCAGCGAGATGGTTGCCTCCTCGTTCTCCTGAGCACTCTCTATGGGAGCCTGGCTGATCGGGGCCTGAGCCGCTTCGCTCTGTTTCCGTATCTCCTCCATGGGGGGACGGATGAGGTCTACCTTGAAGGTTCTGAGCTTCGCCCCAAACCCTCCTATCCTGAAGATATCTGGAAAGCCTAGGAGAATGCCCGCGTGGATGATGGCAGATGCAAGCAATGCCGTCATGATGATTCGGTTTCCCATGAGCCCTGGATAGTCGCTCTGCCTATCCCGTGATTTCCCTTTAGCCATTGACCCAGAGCTCCTCTTTCTTGGTAAACCACCACTCGCTGCTATCGGTCTTGAGGATCTCATCCGCGAGCCTTTTCGCGAACGCGCTTCCGAGTCGTTTCACCGAATAGGTGAGCCATTCCGCAGCTGATCCGTTTCCCAGGTCCTGTTGCCGTTTCAGCTCAAGGATGAAATCGAGCTGATCGGCATCCCGCGCCAAGCGCGCCTCTACGCTCTGGCCTGAGTTGAACTCATGGATCAGGGACGCAATCTCCCCGCCGAAGGAGATCGAATGAGCCAGGTCTTCCACCGCCTTATCCTCGTTCACCACCACATATCTCTTGTTTACATAGTTATGATCGCCGGTCCTGGCCTCAGGAAGGTCGTGGAATAGGCTCATGAGGACTGCTTTTTGAGCATCTGCCTCAGGCTCTCTCTTTGCGAGCAGGTATGCAATGATTGCAACCCTGAAGCTGTGATCCGCTATCGATTCGCCGCCGGTGCCGAGAAACTGGTACCCTGATCTGGGAATCTTCTTTAATATACCCACCTCAAAGAGAAAATTAACAATGTTTTTCATCTTGCCTGGTTTCTTTCTTTCCTGTGTTAAACCCGCTGAGCTATCGGTCGCCTTCTTTTCCCGATCATGGTCAACTCGATATCCCCCCATGCGGCCATGGTTTTCCCGGTGATCACGATCCCCCCTTTGATCGCTTCGAATTCCCTGATTACCTCGAGTCCCTGTTTCAGGGCCTGCTTATTGGTTATCCTGTTTCCCAAGGCTGTGGCTGCGGCATCGGCCACCGAGGCAGATTGTGCAACGACGCAGACAGCATCAGCAACACCGAGGCTCAGGGAATGCCCCACCGTTGCTGAGGAGGTGCAGATGCCCAGTGGCATCTGCGAGGGATCCGCGATCAGGCCGAGCGCGTTGCTGAGGGGGGAGTCTCCTGCATAGACCGACACAGTCGTGGGACGAGCCGTCTTGAGGAAGATGTCGCCACCATTTTCAACGATAACCTCCTCACTATAATCAAGCAGCCCGCTGCCCACGAAATCGGCGATGGTTCCCGCCACCGCGGCCATGGGGCCAACATCGAACGTACGGGTAGCGGAGATCATCTCCTTGACGATCTCCGGGGCAAAGGGATCCTCGGGGTAGGGCAGCAGGGTGGTGTAAAAGTCCGGTTTTGAGCGAATGTAGTCCTCCAGTTCGCTGCGGATGGTGTGGACCATGTCCCTGGTTTGCGCGCTGAGATCCCTCGAAGCGCTGACCATCAGGTCCGTTTCCTTGATCAGGACCCTGAATGAGACAAGGTTGCCTGATTGGACCCGGCTTCGGTAGGGGTGGTCCTTGTGCGCTGGCTTGGTTGGTTCAACTCGCTGCATGTGGCTAGCTGTGGTCAGTGTTCACTACTCAAGCTGGTAGTTCGGTGCCTCTGTGGTAATAATCACATCGTGTACGTGACCCTCCCTGAGACCTGCCGCGGTTATCTTGATAAATTTAGCCTTGGCCTGAAGCTCCTTTATGTCTCGGGCCCCCACGTAGCCCATGCCGGACTTGAGCCCTCCGATAAGCTGGTAGATGGTATCCGCCAGGGGACCGCGATAGGGAACCCTTCCCAGGATACCCTCGGGCACCAGTTTTGCCTCTTCTCCCATTTCATCCTGGAAATATCGGTCCTTGCTCCCCTCTCTCATGGCCTCGATGGAACCCATCCCCCTGTACACCTTATAGCTTCTTCCTTGGAACAGAACGGTTTCCCCCGGGCTTTCCTCAATACCGGCGAGCAGGCCCCCGATCATGATCGATGATGCGCCTCCCGCAAGCGCCTTGGTAATATCGCCTGAGTACCGGATGCCCCCGTCTGCTATCAGCGGTATGTCATGCTTAGCCGCCTCTTTTGCACACTCCATAATGGCCGTCATTTGTGGAACGCCAACGCCCGCAATCACCCTTGTGGTGCATATGGAGCCCGGGCCTATGCCGATCTTTACCGCATCGGCGCCCGCCTCGATAAGGGCCCTTGTGCCCTCAGGAGTGGCTACGTTGCCTGCCACCAATTCCAAGGTGGGAAAGCGGCGTTTGGTGTCCTTCACCGCCTCTACCACCCCGGAGCTATGGCCATGGGCTGCATCAATGACGATGATATCGACGTTGGCGCTTATCAGCCTCTCAAGCCTCTCCAGCCTATCGGGCCCCACACCCACTGCCGCGCCTACCCTCAATCTCCCGAGCTCATCCTTGCATGAGTCGGGATACTTCTTGATCTTCTCGATATCCTTTATCGTTATCAGGCCCTGGAGCTTACCTGCTTCGTCAATAACGAGCAATTTCTCGATCCTCCGCCGATGCAGGATGGCCTTTGATTCCTCTAACGTTATCCCGACAGGCACGGTGGCGAGGTTTTCCTTGGTCATCACCTCTTTCACCCGCTTATCCAGGTTTGTCTCGAACCTCAGATCCCTGTTGGTGATGATGCCCTCGAGGTTCCCCTCTCTTACCACCGGCACCCCGGAGATCCTGTACTTCTTCATGATGGCGAGGACCTCGGAGATCCTCCGGTCCGGGTCAATGGTAATCGGGTCGATGATCATGCCGCTCTCTGATTTTTTTACCTGTTCAACCTCCATGGCCTGTCTCTCGATGGACATATTCTTGTGTATGAAGCCCACTCCACCTTGCCGGGCCAATGCTATTGCCGTTTGGGATTCGGTGACCGTATCCATCGCCGCGCTGGTGATCGGTATATGCAGCGAGATATTTCTCGAAAGCCTCGTTGTCACCTCCACATCTCTCGGCAACACATTGGATGCACCGGGTACCAATAGGACATCGTTAAAGGTAAGGGCCTCTTGTATTGATTGACTATCCATTCATCTCTCCTTCGATATAATCTACCAGAATGCCTTCAAGTATATCGGAGTAGCTCGCCACGATCTCATCTTGGTGAAAATACTCCATTACCTTTGCTACCACAAGGGTTCCTGCCACGATACTATCTTCTCTGCCTGGTTCAAGGCCTTTCAGCTTCAGCCTATCGGCCGCCGGCATGCCTTTCATCGCCTCGATGAGCGATTGTGTCTCCTCAGCCTGAATCACCAGGCCGTTTATTGTTTCACCGAGCTCACCTACCTCGATGCCGTGTACCATGGCGGCAAGGGTAACCACGGTGCCGCCCGTTCCAACAATAAGGGGCCTTCCGCGAATCGTTGTCTTCCACGGCTCAAGGCATCGCATGAACTCCTTCTCGATATAACCGGTGAGGTTTTGTATCGCACCATCGGTCGGCGGGTCAGAGGTAAGATACTCCTCGGTCAAGGTAACTGCACCCACATCCATTGAGAGGACTTTCCGTTCTTTGGCATTTTTGAGGATATATTCAGTGCTTCCCGCGCCAAGGTCAAAGATGAGATCGGCAGCCGCTCCCCCCTCAAGGAAACCGGTAACACCTTTCCACGTGAGATCAGCCTCCCTTTGCCCTGAGATGATCGTTATCGGGGTATCCAGGTTTTGGGTGATCATATCCACAAAGGTGTCGCTGTTGGTTGCCCTCCTCACTACCCCTGTTGCTACTACGATGGGAGGGGAGGCGCCCTGTTGTGAGGCAAGGCTCAGAAAACCCTTGAGGACTTCAATGCTCCTTGCCATGGCCTTGTGGGTGAGGGCACCGGGGCCATGAGTGCTGAAACCCTCTCCCAGCCTGGTAATGCTCCTTTTTCTCAGCACAGTCCTGAGCTTGTCGCCCATTCCATCGATCCGGGCAATCAGCATCCTGATGGAGTTTGTTCCGATTTCAATGGATGCGAGGCATCTTCCATCGTTGCCTCTCTGCATGCATGGTAATGTCATGCTTTCTTGCTCCCATTGTATGGAGCCCGAATCCCCATCTTCAGCTCAGCCTAAAGCACGTGATAGCACCGAATGCAGCGTATCGGTCTTACCGAGATAGAAATGATCCGCACCTTTAATGACCTCGAAGCGTGCCTCTGGATTCCAGCGAACGATCAGATCCTTAATACGATGGGCAGGCGCGATCTCATCCCTATCCCCTGCCACCACTACCTGTATCTTTGAGCTTTGGATGAAGGGAGGAAACTCCAGGAATGCAACCGGCGGGGATACCATGATAATCCTCTTGATCAATGACTCTGAGTCTATGATCTTGGTGTTTACCCATGCCCCGAATGAATATCCGGCGAGATCCATATCGCTCTTTCCCCTCTCATGGAGGTAGCGCACGGCCGCTCTCACATCCTCCGTTTCCCCATCGCCTTGGTCGTAATCCCCTTCACTCAATCCAACACCCCTGAAGTTAAACCTCAGGGTGGAGAATCCTTTTTCCTGATACACGGCGGTCAAAACCTCTACTACCTGGTTATACATGGAGCCGCCATAACGGGGGTGAGGGTGAGTGATCACCGCGCCCCGTTCGCCATCTTGCACACAGAGCAAGCCCTCTATCCAGATCGTATCGGATTGGAATGTAATCTTTTTCTCTTTCATAGGCAATGAGCCCTATGAGAATAACCCTTGGTTAATCCATTCCCTTGATCAACGCAAACAGCTTATTCATGTCTTCCTTCAGTTTGGCAGGCACCACGCGGAGATCCTCATCGGAAAGCAGGGCAAAGGTGGCCTCTGCCCTTGCCAGGACCGTGTGATTCCTGCCTTGAATCAATCCCTTGGCCGTACAAAGCCGCCTTTTTTCTCCTTCAATCATGCCCTTTGCGGTTAAGGGCGTGTGCAGGGGGACGGGCTTGAGGTATTTTATGCTCATTCTTCTCGTGACAAAGAAGCTCCTCTTGAAATAGATCATGGCCCAGGACATAATCTCATCGAGCAGGGTTGACGCGATCCCGCCGTGAGCCATATTTTCCCATCCCTCATGATTCTTTCCCAAGGTGATATCAGAACAGATGTAGTCTCCCTCCCGGTAAAAGGTAAGATGCAGACCTATCGGGTTGGCGGTACCGCAGGCAAAACAGGAATAGCCCTGTAGCTGGGGAATATTCACTCTCTGTTCAACCATGCTACACCCTCGATATCAAGCTCCTCACGCCTGCCATAGCTTAGAGCGGCATGATACACTTCCCGGAGAAGAGGGAATGGTTACCTGATGTTTATCCTCCCCATGATCGTATGCCAGATCATGTCATGGTCCCATTCCTGTGTGATTTCTAACGGAAGCCGGGAGAGCTCCCTCTTAATATCCCTTGCCTGACTCCTCATCAGACCTGAGAGAATAAAGTGTTTTTTTTGAAGAAACCCCTTCTTCTTCAACAGGGCATGGATCACCTCGAAGTGGATGTTGGCTATGAGCAGCTCGAATGGGGAGTTAATAAAATCCTCTGCCCGTCCTTCTGTTACCCTTACGACGTGCTCAAGTCCATTCAATGCCACATTACGTGCGGCAGTCCTCACCGCCAGAGGATTATTATCCACGGCTAACACGGGCTCAGCCCCTAGGAGGGCTGCACCTATGGCCAGTATGCCCGTACCCGTTCCGAGATCGAGGACCCCTGAGCACCGCAATACCCCTGAGAACTCGAGCAGGGCCAACAAACAATGCCTTGTGGTGGGATGGAGCGAGGTCCCGAACACGACGCCGGGATCCAGCAGCATCTTGAGCTCTCCATTGCCCGAATCTTGATCATCCCATGGAGGGAGGATGAAAAACCGGGATACTTTGTGTGCTGTTATCACTCCGCCCATCCACTCCTCATGAGTGAAGTGGAATTCATCGATCAATCGGAGCCGCTTGTCCCTGTCAAGGATCATCTGCACGAATTCCCTGGATGGGCCTGAGAAGAAGAGAAAAGAGCTCTCTCCCTCAACCCAGTTGCCCAGGAACTCAGGCCCTAAATAGCGCTCTTCTTCCCTGCTGACAGAGCCTTCGAGATAGTAGATATAGAGGCTCTCATAGGGATTACGTCCATTGTCAGGAGCTGGCATTGAGGTGTTCAACACTTGCCTCCCTTGGTTCTAGATCATGTTCTTGGGGGATGTTGTCATTTTTCACTTCTCTGTGCAAGGATATTTTATTGACATGATAGGGTAATTAGTCTAATAACCGGTGTTCTTGGATTACATGGGAACAGGGGAGGAGTTGGCCTTGTTGAGATCATTTACGCTAGTTTGCCCCTTCTGCGAGGATTCCTATCCCTTCCCGGAAAATATCGGGGAGGTTTATCGGTGTCGGTGCGGGGCCCTATTCAAAATTTCCTGGCGCTCAGATATGGAAGAGACGGTGAACCAGTTGGCGACCTCCTTTCTCCAGGATGGGGATGAGGAAAAGAACGTCTTAGGAGATGCTACCCTATGTCAGGCGGTAGTCTACCAAGATATAGAAAATATCATGAGTATGAAAAGGGAGTACGAGAAGCATAAACTCCTTCGATCATTCCAGGGCTTTGATCGGGATTACCTTCAAAAACTCGTCCTCGTGTGGTTGGGTTGCGAGGGGCAAGGGTCTCATCCTCTCGATTCATACATTTGATGTTGAAGCCTATTTCCATTACTTAAAAAGTTGGGCCAACAAGGAGCTGAGCTGATTCATATCGACGGGCTTGGTGAGATATCCTCTTATGAATTTTTTTCTCTCCTCATCGAGTGCTAGCGGGCCGTGCTCATCATAACCCGAGATAATCACGATCTTCGCATTAGGATCAAACACCATAATCTTCTCGCCACAGGAAATACCGTCCATCTCGGGCATATTTCTATCCAGGAGCACGGCGTCTGGGCACCAGGATCGGTATTTGGTAATGGCCGCCCTGCCGGTATCCACGTACTCGGCACGGTAACCGATGCCTGTAAGGAGCTCTGCCATTGAGGTACACATCTCAGTCTCGTCATCCACGATCAGGATCTTTTGGCCCCTGCCGCGTGTAATTTCCGGTGCCTTCTGTTGGGCGCTCGGTTCACCTGAGCGATCGATGGGCAAGGAAAGCTTGAAGGTCGTCCCCTGGCCGACCTCGGAATACACGTGGATTTCACCCCCATGTTCTTTAACGATTCCATAAGTGGTGGAGAGCCCTAATCCTGTTCCTCTGTTCACCTCTTTCGTGGTGAAAAACGGGTTGAAGCACTTCTCCCGCGTCTTGTTATCCATGCCGCATCCCGTATCGGAAACCAGAACCACCGCCCTGTCTCCGCGCCTATGGGCCTCAATATGTAATGCTCCTCCTCCGGACATGGCATCACTCGCGTTGGTGCAGAGATTCATCAATGCCTGGTTGAGCCCGTAATGATCCCCCAGGACAGGCAGCGATTCCGGTGCTGATAGGCGGACATCGATCATCTTGTCAAAGGATTTGCTTATCAACTCATAGGTCTCCTCAAGTACGCTGGTGAGATTGAGGTGTTGAAATTCCTTTTGATCCTGTTTACGGGCGAACTGCATCAGCCCGCTAACCAATTTCGCTCCTCGATCAACGTAGCTGTTGAGTACCTCGGCGCTTTTTTGAATGGTAGAGTCATCACTATATCGCATTTGCAAGATCTGGCTATTCATGGAGATTACGGTGAGGATATTCCTGAAATTATGGGCAACGCCCGCTGCGATGGTACCGATGGCTTCCATCTTCTGGGCTTGCATGAGTTGGGCTTCAAGCTTCCTTCTTTCTTCCTCGGCCCTCTTGCGATCGGTGATATCCCGTATGATTCCCTGGTATCCGAGGATGCCTTCGCCATCCGCACTCCGCACCGTCGCGGTGAGCAGGCATTTTCTATCAGTGCGGTTCTTTCTCTTAAAACGCGTTTCAAGGTCCCTGACCGATCCCTTGTTGAGTTCCTCGAGAACCCTGGCCCAATCATCATGGTGGGAATGTATTTCCCTTATGTTCATCCCAAGCATTTCCTCCCTTGTGTAGCCGAACAGATCGAGCATTGATCGATTTACATCAACGAACTCTCCCTTCTCGGTGGTCATAAAGATCGGATCCCGCGAGTCCTCAAAGAGTGTGCGGTACCGCTCCTCGCTTTCCTGGAGCTTCTGAAAGGAGCTGGCGTTGGTGACGCTCACCGCGATCTGGGAGGCTATGCCCATCAAGAGACTCATGTCGCTCTGGGTAAAGGAACGCTTTGAGCGCAAGTTGTCCACCATCAACAATCCCAGGGATTCCCTCTCATAGATAATGGGCACGCAGATAAAGGATTGCGTGCCGGTCTTTTTGATGAATCCGAGAGTCCTCCTAGAGATGTCTTCTCTTATCTCATTGACGTCATTCACCATGTAGGATCGTTGATGTTTGAATGCCTGGACCGCCGGCCCCCTCGATCGGGAGCGGTCAAGATGGAAGTCGGTTTTTCGTAATATTGCTTCGATTTCAGGGCCATATCCATACCCCACACTGTAGATGAGGCGATTCTTATCGCTGTTGGGCAGCCAGATTCCGCCTCTGTCGAAGTCCAACCTCTTCTCCATGGCCTCGGTGACGGCCTCAAGCAGTTCTTGGATATCGAGAATGGTAGAGGTAGCCTGACCGATTTCACGAATGAGCATCGCATTGTTGTATCGTATATTGATCTCATCGAGCTGGTCCCTGGCGATATCGCCCTGAACCTCGATGGTCTTGGAGAGTTCCTTTTTCTCGAGGCGTTCTGAATGGAATGTAAAGGCGAGAATCATGGAGGAAAAGAAGAGCACGAGCGTAATCCAGGCCGTGGGTGGTAGGGCGAAGTAGAGCGCCATAGAGGCAATGAGGCCGAGTATGATGCTATAGGTACGAGTCCTTTTCCAAATGTGCGAGGGCGGTTTTTCCCATGTGATGAGGTATCGGCAGGTATCTCCGCCCTTATGAATACAGGTGGGATGCTCGATCTTGGCAAGTTTATTGGTGAACACCTTGGCAAGGGCTTCCAGCAGTCCGATTCGGACCTCGCACTGGTATGGCTTGTCTTCTACACCCGGCTTTGGCGTCGCTGAGACCTCGACCTTATTCGTCCCTAACCTTTTGGTATTAAAGATATGGCCTCGTGTGAGATGAGGAGAAATCTTCTCAAACATCCAGTACGCAGATGCGGGCGTAACAAAACCCAATGTGTACTTCTTCAAGATCTCCGAGGCCTTGGATGAGGCGGCAAAGCGACCAACTTCCCGGGAGATATTCTTGTTCCCGGTCTTCTCCACCACCATCTCATGAAATCGATCGACCTGTTGCTGGGTGAACCAGTGAGCGGGGTCGTCTACCTCGTATTGGGTTATTCCCCCATGCCTGAGAAGGGCATTCCCATCGATATCGGGATAGTTTGTCTCGATGAACTCCAGATAATTCTTGATATTTCGGCTGTTGTAAAGTGGGGCTTTAGCCTTCATCTTTCCAGGGATTTTTCAATAATAG
>Ga0315545_1005486_pt1 | contig 10158 bp, 11 predicted proteins | sample SalMarSW160210MG_FD_203096 | JGI IMG/M metagenome (GOLD analysis project Ga0315545, IMG submission 203096) | Salt marsh sediment microbial communities from the Plum Island Ecosystem LTER, Massachusetts, United States - Salt Marsh Sediment SW1602-10 ...
CTACAATAGTTAACATTATCACGGGCTTTCTGAAGCCAGGCTCGGGTGAGGTCTTCTTTATGGACAAGAGACTCACAGGGTTGCCACCTTTTAGGATTGCTGAGTTAGGCGTTACCAGGACCTTCCAGATAGTGAGGCCATATCCCAGCATGAAGGCATACAAGAATCTCATCGTCCCGCTGTGGTCACCGAGGGCTCGACGATTTGCCGGAAGCAGAGGGGGAGACAGGGACGCAGTTGCTATAGATCTACTTGAGGAGGTTGGCTTTGAGCGAGATGCCTTTGTCCCATATAAGCTTGCCTCTGCACTTCCCTTGGGTTACCTTAAACGGCTCGAGCTGGCCAGATGTCTTGCTCTGAGGCCTGAGGTAATTCTTTGTGATGAAGTATTTTCTGGATTAAGCATGAGTGAGATAGCGAGCATGCTTCCGCTTGTGGAGAAACTCCGTATGAAGGGGGCGACTTTAATAATGGTTGAGCATAGGCTAAGAGAGCTCTTCAGCGTAGCAAACAGGGTGTTAGTAATGAACTTTGGGGTAAAGTTAGCTGAAGGTGAGCCGAAGCAGGTTATGGAAGAAGAAAGAGTTAAGCGGGCGTATCTAGGGGAGGAGATATCGCTGTGAGTGACATATTAGAGGTCATAGATCTTATGTTGTTTTATGAAAATGCGGTAGCTATCAATAACGTTAACATTGCAGTTAATGAAGGAAAAATTTTCGGTCTTTTCGGGTCTAATAGTGCTGGTAAATCCTCTCTAATGTTATGTATCTCAGGAATAATCTTAGATGTCAGGAAAAAAGAGAAAATGAAGGGGGGGGAGAGGATAACCATGACGGGGAAGATAAAATTCAGAGGTGAAGACGTTCTCAACGTCGAACCAAGCGAGAGGGCCAGGAAAGGAATCATACTATGTCCGGAAAGGCGTCTTATTTTCCCTGAAAGCAGTGCCCTTGAAAACTTGAAGATGGGCGGATATTTAGCAAATAAAGTGCAGGCAAAGAAGACCCTTGAATATGTGTTCAGCCTCTTTCCCGAACTGGAGACTCTCAAGAGGAGGTCAGGGGGATTCCTGAGTGGGGGTGAGCAGCAGATGCTGGCCATTGGGAGGGCACTTATGGCTCAGCCTCAGCTTTTACTCTTAGATGAGCCACTCCTTGGCCTAGCCCCAATCATAGAGATAAGACTTGCCAAAGCTATCAGAGAGATTAATACGAGGACCGGGATAACTGTAGTGCTTGCTGAACAATATGCTCGGCCAGTCCTACCCATCATAGAATACGGCTACGTCCTTGAAAATGGGGGATTAGTTGCAGAGGGGACTGGTAGCGAACTCTTGGAAAATCCAGATGTAAAAGAGGCCTACTTCGGATTGTAAAGGGGTCAAGTCTGCTCTTGACTCATGTTGATCTCTTCCTTCAATTCCTCCACGCGGTTTCTAAACACGCGATCCTTTGCGATCATCGCCTTGGTTCTTGTAATCACACTACTTACTGAGCTATACGCAGCTGCCCCGAATTCCCCGGCGATTTCTTCAAGATTATCCTCTCCCGAATACCTAACTATATGCCGACGTTCTTTGGTTCATTGGCTGTCCCTCGTCTCGTTGCGGCAGGGGTCTCTCCTGTCACATGATAGCTCTTACATACGACGACTGCCTGTATCCTTCTGACAGCGGGCGCCAGGGATTTCGATTCAGGGACCTCCACGTGGCGTTTGGCTATAAAATGTACTTCTATTTATGCATGGTCCCCATTTCTGGGACGTAACGTAGGTTCCAAAACAACTTAAGAATTTGGGAAAGAGGCACGCTCATGCAGAAATTCCTTAACGCTCCTTGAGGCACGAAATGAGGGGCTTTGCCGGCGGCATGGATGATGGAAGAAGGGAATAGGGCGCAGGGCGTATGGCGCAAGGGAAGAGAAGAAACGGGGCAGCGGTGAATCGGAGAAACGGAGAAGTTGAAAGCTGATAGCTCATAGCAAGATTAGGTATCGGGCAAAGAGCGACTTTGTTGAGACAGGGTTGGCTTAAAGCATAAGGGGGCAAATCTCATTGGGCACTGATCAATATAGATGAACACGGAGGTATCTTTATGTTCTACCTGTGAGAACTCGTGAAGAGCCGCGTGACATTTCTGGTACAGTAACGTCGGCGATGTTGACATTTAGCCTGCACTTTTGTACCATTATGAACTATGAAATCTGCTCAGGAAAAAGCGATAGAGTTTTTCAGAAAAAAAGGGGGGCTTGTAAGAACCACCGAAGCCCTTGCTCACGGCATCCACCGAAGGACACTCTATGGTCTTCGTGATGAAGGGCTTCTGGTAGGAGTCTCCCGTGGACTTTTTCAGCTCGCTGAGATGGAAGCACCTGCTGAAGTCAGCCTTGCCGAGGTCGCCAAGAGGGTGCCGAATGCGGTGATATGTCTTGTGTCTTCACTTGCCTTCCATGAGCTTACTACCCAGATCCCGCATTATGTCTGGCTGGCCGTGGAGCGAAAGGCAAGGAAACCCAAGATAGAATATCCGCCGGTGCGTGTATTTCACTTCAGTGGTAAGGCCTTCAGTAGCGGGATTGTGAAACACCGCATTTCACATCAGACAGTTCAAATCTATGAGGCCCCCAAAACCATCATTGACTGTTTTCGGTGGCGCAAGGCTGTGGGGTTGGATGTAACCCTGGAAGCTGCAAGGGAGTATCTAAAGCGCCCTGATTCAAGCCCCGCTTTTTTGATGAAGTATGCCAGGATCTGCGGGGTTGAGAAGCTCGTCACACCCTACCTGGAGGCCTTGACTGCATGACCAAAGCTGGGATTCGAGACATGGCCGCATCAGTCAGAGCCCGGTTATTGAACCTGGCGGGTCGGACGGGCAAGCCCTACAATGAGGTACTCATTCAGTATGCCCTCGAACGCTTCCTTTTCCGCCTTTCACAGTCATCCAAAAAGCATACCTTGTTTCTTAAGGGAGAGCTCCTATTATTGGCCAGAGGGTTGCCGCAAGCAAGGCCTACGAAAGATATTGATTTTCTCTGCCTTATGCCTAATGATGTGGATGCTGTGTCTCGGACTATCCGGACAATTGGTGAAACTGTTTTTCAGGATGGTATAGTTTATGACTTTTCACGAATGACCACTGAGATACTCACACCCGAGTCCGATTATTGCGGTGTGAGATTGAAGTTTTCCGGGTGGCTGGGAAAGGCCAGGGTTCCCATGCAGATCGACATAGGGTTTGGTGATAAGGTTGTTCCGGAACCAGTCGAAATGGTTTTTCCCACCCTTTTGGATACAGCGCCACCGATCATCCTCGGATATTCACCGGAAACGGTCATTGCCGAAAAATTCGAGGCTGCATTAGCTTGACGAGATGTTCAGCAAAGGTTAGCCCTTAGTAGTTCAGGGGGTAACGATATTTGTCAAGTGCTCCCAGCCCCTGCTTAACAATAGGGAGCAAAAAAGCCTCTCGGTCCTTAAACCGAAAGGCTTTTGTATCATGTTGGGGGCCACAGGCCCTCCCGTCTGGCTCGGGTTTCAATGACGTCTGTAGATACGCCAAAGGGTTTGCACAGCATTGGCGAAACACGAGACAGAACTCCGTCCGGCTCTTTTTCCAGATATCTGATCAAGTCGGAACTCTCGCTTATAACTTTATGCGCCTTTTCGATTTCCTTCTTCAGCTCAACCAGCGGCACAAGCAATCGCCCTGCGAACTCATTTGCCTGCCATTCAAAGTATCCGTAATCCCTCTCAGGAATATGGAGGACAAATTCCTTCCATTCTTCCACCGATTCCAACTTTATTGCCGAGATAATTTCCCGATGAAGGATAAAGTGGCCAACCTCGTGTGCAAATGAAAACCGCATTCGGTTGGCAAACTTGTCGTTCATGTAGAAATCATGATCGACAACAATCCCTGTCAAGTCGCTCCTTAGATATGCATCCATATCGTTCGCAGAGAACAAGCCATGCTTTGGTTCAATATTGAGTTTTAGCCTAAACTCAACGATCCTTTCAGTGTCTATTGGTAAATCTTTCTCTGGCCAGTAGGTCTGTCTGAAATCTTCAGCAATCTTCCAAAGTTCCTCTTTTTCAATCCATCTGCACTTGAAATCATGAGGTTCCAAATCTTAGTTCCCCTTCCTAATCATGCTGATCAATTCATCCAACTCATCAGAGGTGGGTTTGTCGCTTCTGAGTGTACGGAAAAAGATCGGAAGTGATTTCAATACGTTTTCATCAGAAAGGATATCGTCAGGGATACTCCCAGCACTAATGCTCGCCAGATCTTTCATCTCAACCCACGTATCAGAACCGAACTCGATGTCCAACAATTCAGCGATCCTTCTCAGCTTTTCCTCATCTTGCGGTGGTGAAAGCAGCCCACGCTCCACCTTGCTCCAGTTGCTGGCATCCAGGCCGAGAGACTTACAGAATTCTCTTAGACTTATACCTTTATCGACCCTCCTGTTCTTGACAAATTGTCCATACATAAGCCTCCTCCCTTTTTGTTTCTTTCATGATCCCCCAAGTAAACGCATATGATAATGTTTTTACTATGTGGTAATTTTAATACCACACTTTCAATAAGTCAAGTTTAAATTTTGCTGTGATAAATAGCGCTCGTGCAGAAATTGCTTACTTGACGCTCCTTGAGGCACGAAATGAAGGGTTTTGCCCCGTTCGCAGAAAGACACGGCTTTTCACGCTAATGAATGCGGTTACGTTCGGGATGTCGTACCACTAAGGCCAGACACAGTTGGCTTGGACAGTAAGCCCTGCCGAAGGTTCTCTATGGTTATTCGATCTCACCCGAATGGTTCATTCAGGGGGAAAATCTCTATCTCCCCGCCCTGTATTTCCCTGTGCCCCTCGTAGAGGATCAGCTCAGGGCTCTGGTCGAGCGAGGCAAAATCCTTTATCTCCCCGCTTCGGGCTGCATCGGGATCAAAGATCCTGATAAGGGTAACGGGCCTCTTTTCAAGGTAGTCCAATTGCTCAACGCATTTGAGCAAGCTCAAACTATCGGGATCAGCCTTGAGATAAACCATGAGATATGCTTTCGCCCCTGCCCACAGAAGGACGTTGAAAAGATGGGGAGGTTTTCTTGGCGAGTAGGGTAAGCTCCAAAGCTGCCTTTTATCCGGCAAAGAAAGCCTTGAGGGATCAACATACATCTAGTCCGGTGTGCCATCGTGCCACAGTGCCCAGAAACTATCCGCTGGTGAGTGGAAATAGTCCTGTATCGGCCTGCACTTGGCCTTAAAAAGGAAGAATACCGGGCAGGAAATCCTTTTGGGATAGATAGATTCGAGATTCGCCATTCCCTTGGAGATGATGAGATCAGCCTCATCAATGAGGCTGAGAAATGCCCCAGAGACTCGATCCCACTCGATGCCTACACCGTCCGTGCCGGTGTCTGCCACTTCGGTGAACCTTTCCGCCAATTGAGAGCACTCAAGCTCAGAGAGCGTCAGGTCATTCAGAGAAGGCCCGCCCTTCACCACCAGGATCGTCCTTCCCGCCCTTTCCCGGATGTAGGTATAGAGCGGGTAGTCGAAATAGATCTCCCCAGCGTTATCTGAGAGGTAGAGAATCAATCGAGGATCCTTTGCAAGAAATCCCTCCAGTCTGGCAATGTCATCATGAAAAAAGGAAACACCCCTTTGAACCAGGTCAGGGATCTCGGCCAGCGCCTGCTCCGGATCCTTGAAGAAATCCAGGCTGTTTCCCAGAACAGCCAGGCTCACCAGGGATCTGAGATCGTCTTTATCATAGGTATCGAGCATGGAAAAGATCCTTGCTGCCCCGGCCATTTCATTGTGCTTAAATTGGGCAAATGGATCTGAAACACCTGATAGCTGATGTATCTTCCTGAGGATTTGATTGGCAGCCTCCGGTGAGGTCAGGTTTCGATCACGTGCATGACCGATTATCTCACGGGCCACCGACTCGGCCCGTGCTCGAAGGCCCGGGTCATTCCCGGCTACGAGATCAGCCACCTGACGCGTCATACCCATGAGACAGTCAGTGCATTGGGGGAAGGTTTGAAGGAGTTTCACAATAGAGCCCTATAGTAATTTTTTTCTATCTTTCGATTACGCGTATATGAAATCATTAAGTCGATTAAGCAGCATCAGGCACATACATCTTCAATCTCATACCATGCCATCAATTATCTCACCGCCTTTTTCCGAGCACGCCTGCATAGTCATACCAAATACCTCGGAACATTTGTTGATGACGCTGTTCATAACCTCATCCATTGATGGCGTGTGGCCGAGAACCTGGGCCATGGAGGTGGCTCTTCTGTCGGGAAAGCCGCAGGGGTTGATATAGGAGAAGTGCTCGAGGTTGGGATTCACATTCAGGGCAAACCCGTGCATCGTAACCCATCTCCGTATGCTGAGGCCGATGGCGGCAATCTCCTTATCCCCCACCCAGACCCCGGCATGGTTCTCATCTCGAGAGGCGGAAATAGAGAAATCCTTCAGGGTTCGTATCAAGACCTCCTCGATATCACGCACGTAGCGCTGGATATCCTTTCCCCTCGAAGATAGATCCATAATGGGGTAGCCCACCAGCTGCCCCGGCCCGTGAAAGGTGACATCTCCTCCCCTTTCGATAAAGAAGAGGGATATTCCCTCATCGGCGAGCTTTTCTTTTGAAACGAGTACGTTCTCCATGCTTCCGGACCTACCGATGGTGAGGGTGGGAGGATGTTCCAGGAGGAGCAGGGTATCCGGTATCTCCCCATTCATCCTCTTTCGATGGAGCCTCTTCTGGAGTTCATAGGCCTCGCCGTACTCAACTATCCCGAGCCGATACACCACACAGGTCTTTATGAAATCGCCCTTTTCTTCTATCCGAAACATTATCTAATGCTAGCAGATTTTGCTAAGGAAGGTAAATGGGCTTTCCCAGAGCATCTCTAGCCGCCTCAGCCAGGGACTCGCTCAAGGTGAGGCGGGGAAAGGGGGTCTTGTCGAGCTCCTCGAGTGTGGCCTCCATCTGGATGGCAACCACAGCCTGGCCTATCATTTCAGCTGCAGCTGTTCCAATGATGTGCACACCGAGCACCTCTCCAGAGGTTTTTTCAGCCATCATCTCTACAAGCCCCTCATTTTCCGCGAGGATCATGCCAAAGGGGTTCATGCTGAGTGGGGCAGCACCGACTATGACATCAAAGCCCTTCTCTTTTGCCTCTCTCGGGATCAAACCCACGCAGGCGACCTCGAGCTGGTTAACAAGCACCGTGGTTATCACTTATGGCAGACAAACATTTCAACGAGATCCGCTCTGTTTTTACAAGTCATGCGAGGACATTTTGTCATTTATTGACATTTATTGAATTACACTGTAATATAGCGATAAAATAGGTTTGAAAGGAGTGACTATATGTCGTCTATTCAAAAGAGCCTGCGATTGCCGGAAGAGACTGTAAAAGAGGTAGAGAGCCTGGCATCAAGCACTGGCAAGGACTTTTCGGGCCTTGCACGGGATCTTCTCGAAGAGGCGGTCAAGTTGAGGAGATGCCCGGGAATAACCTTTGCGGATGGCCCTGCCGGCAGAAGAGCAAGGATAGCCGGAACCGGTATTGAGGTTTGGGAGCTTATCGCTGCCTTCAAGGGGTTAGAAGAAGACTACGAGAAACTGAAACAAGCCTACCATTGGCTGAGCGAACAACAGATCAGGGCCGCCCTCTCCTTTTACGCGCTTTACCCTATGGAGATCGATACAAGGATCGCATCCAATGAGGAAATGACCGAAGACAAGGTGCGGAAGCGGTTTCCTTTCTTGTCAAAGCAGGCGGATAAGCGGTGAAGTATTACCTGGATGAGGATATAAGTCCTAAGGTTGCTGAACTCCTCAGGGAAAGGGGTGTTGACGCGATAAGCGCCCATGAGAAGGACATGCGTGGTGTATCAGACGAGGAGCAGTTAATGGAGGCGGCGAAGGAGAAGCGCGTCCTCGTTACAAGGAACAGGGATGATTTTATCCTGCTTTCTGTCCGTTTCTTTGAGGATGTGAAGCCACACCATGGCCTTATCATAGTTCCTCACTCGATTCCAGGCTCGGATTTCAATGTATTAGCTAGGCTGCTATCCGAGTATGCGCAGAAGCATCCTAAAGGGTTGGAGCCCTATACCATAGAATTCGTATCAAGTGTTTAATGGATGACTTTTAGGAGCAAATCAGAAGATAAGTGTTAAGGGTATAATATCTGAGAGATTGAAGGGAGACCATTGTCACTTGTCTGTAATTGAGCTGTCTATTCCCTTGATGGAAGCGTATAAGGTGGGAACGAAAAAAATGGTGAAAAGACCGGATACCAGCATTCCACCAATCACTACCCGAGCCATAGGTGCATTCATCTCCGACCCCTCTCCGAACCCGAGGGCCATGGGTATTAGGGCGAGGCAGGTGGTAAGGGTGGTCATCATGATCGGGCGAAGGCGTCTTCTCGCGCCGATGAGAATCGCCTCTGTCAGGGGGTTCCCCCTTTTCCTCAGCCGGTTGATGTAGTCTATCATCACGATGCCGTTATTCACCACGATGCCGATGAGAAGAACACCTCCGATAAAGACGGGGATCGTGACATTCATGTTGAGTAGCAATAATACGAGGATAACCCCAATTGAGGCAAATGGTACCGTGAACATGATCACAAAGGGCTCGGTGAGGGACTCGAACTGGGAGGCCATCACCATATAGACCAGGACGATAGCCAGGGCAATGGCGAACAGCAGCCCACCAAAGGCCTCTTTCTGTTGTTCGTACTCGCTTGCGAAAGAAAGGCGAAAGTTTGGAGGCAACCTCACGTCAGCGATCTTTTCTCTGATATCCTGAACAATGTGGCCCAGATCCCTTCCCTGAATCCCTGCCATCACCGTGATTAATCGCTCCTGATTCCTCCGATCTATTTTCGTTGGACCTTTTCCCTCTGTAATGGTGGTAAATCCCTTTAATTGAATCTCCTTGTCCGCTGGCCCTGTGATGGATATGTTCAGGATATCCTCCAGTCCTGCACGGTCGTCCTCCCGCAAGCGGACAAGGATATCAAACTCATCTCCCCCTTCGCGGTACTTGGAAGCCACCGTTCCTTCTATATTGGTATTGATAACCTGAAGGATTCGCGAGACCGGAAGGCCCAATGTTGCGGCCTTGGACCGGTCGATGGCTATCTGAAGTTCGGGCCGATTGTCCTCAAGGCTTATCCTGGGATAGATAATTCCCTCGACCCCCTTTATCCTGCGGATGACCTCCTCGCCGAGGGCCTTCCCCTTATCGAGGTCATACCCCTTGAGGTCAATCTCAAATCTCTCTTCCCTCCCCCCACCGAGGAAACTCGAATACATGGATCTGCCCTCAGAGATACGCAACTTGGCGTCAGGAATGCCGGAGAGCTTCGGCCTTAGCTCTGTAATGATTTCTTTTGTTGAGCGCTTTCGCTCCTTTTTGTCTATGAGGTACACCCGGAAATAGGCCGTATGAGAACTCCCTCCCCGGCGCCAGTGGCTGCCCGATCTGGAGAACATCCTTTGAGTCTCCGGAATATCTCGAAGGACTGCCTCCTCCACCTTCCCTGTTACGTGGGAGGTGATATCGAGCCGAGTTCCCACCGGCATCTCGATGTCCCCATCGATAACTCCCTCGTCGATCTCCGGAAGGAGTTCTGTTCCCACACCCTTAAGATTTAAGGTCCAGAAGGCCAGAAACAGGATAAGGACCGAGCCCCCCATCACCGTTTTCCGGTGCTTTAGGGACCACCTCAGCCCTTTGAGATATCCGCTGTAGAAACGAGTTTCAGCCGCTCCTTCCTTCTTGGTCTCAACGATCAGAAACCGTGATGAAAGCATGGGGATCAGGCTCAGGGCCACTACCAACGCAGCCGCCAGGGAAAAGGTGACCGTGAGGGCCATCTGCTTGAACATCACCCCCTCTACGCCTCTCAGAAAAAGAAGGGGAAGGAACACGCAGATGGTGGTAAGCGTGGACGCTGTGATCGCCATACCCACCTCGCCGCTCCCCTCTGTGGCCCCCTCTATTGCCCCTGTTCCCTCCTCCCGGTGACGGAATATGTTCTCGAGCACCACGATGGAGCTATCCAGTATCATGCCGATCCCGAGGGCTAATCCTCCCAGGGACATCATGTTGATG
>Ga0315545_1005491_pt1 | contig 10149 bp, 9 predicted proteins | sample SalMarSW160210MG_FD_203096 | JGI IMG/M metagenome (GOLD analysis project Ga0315545, IMG submission 203096) | Salt marsh sediment microbial communities from the Plum Island Ecosystem LTER, Massachusetts, United States - Salt Marsh Sediment SW1602-10 ...
GTCGCCCGGTACCCATCGAAGGTTCCGAGTTTGTTATAGAACTCGATACGGTCATAATAGCCATCGGCAACAAACCCAATCCGCTTATCTCGCAGACTATGCCGGAACTCAAAATTACCAAGTGGGGTACTATTGTCGTTGACGAGCACACAATGGCCACCTCAGTGCCGGGAGTTTACGCCGGCGGCGATATAGTCTCCGGAGCAGCAACGGTAATTCTTGCGATGGGCCAGGGCCGAATAGCCGCCGCCGCGATAAACGAATCACTGTCAAAAAAATAAAAAACAAGAAAGCCACACATTTTCCCGGTAAAACCGATAAAAGATAAAAAGCGTGATTAGATTTTTATAAAAAAGCCCAGATTTTGAAAACTTAATATTGATTCAGCCGGTCAATCGGACATACTATCTGCCGTTGTATATCCTCAATTTTCAAACATACCATGTTCATGTTTGACAATTGGGTAATTCTTTAGTATTATCCGTGGCCTTTATTGCCGGTTAATGAATGAAAAGGTGAATCGTGAGTAGAGCGTGTACAAACAACCAAACGTTAAATACAAAAAGAGATACGAAAATGCAACTTAAGCCCTTCAAGGCATTTAGGTATGACACCGCCGTGGTGGGAGATGTAACTGCATGTCTTGCACCGCCGTACGATGTCATTAACAGCTCACAGCAACAGCAGCTTTACGAAAAGAGTAAATACAATATAGTTCGAATAACCAAAGGCAAAATGAGCACCTCCGACAACGACTCTAACAATCAGTACACAAGAGCCGCAAGCTACCTGAACGAATGGATAGCAGAAGGGGCATTAAAGCAGGATACGACTGAAGCTATCTACGCTTACATCCAGGATTTCGAGGTGCCCGATTCCGAATCGAGCAGTTTGCACCTGCAGCGTTACAGTTTCATCGCTCAGGCAAAGCTCGAAGAGTTCGGAAAAATCGTCAAACCGCACGAAAGAGTCCTCAATGGACCGATGGTTGACAGGCTCAACCTCAAAAAAGCCACCGGCGCAGAATTCGGCCTGGTTTTCATGCTCTACGATGACCAGGAAAAAGTCGCAGATAACATCATTGCTCAAACCGCCGAGCGGCAGCCCCTAATCGACTTCACTGATGAACAGGATGTAAGGCATCGTCTGTTTGCAATAACCGACAGCGCCGATGTCGAACAAATCGTCCGAATGATGAGCGATAAAAGCTGTATCATAGCCGACGGCCACCATCGCTATACAACCGGCTTGAACTACTCCAGGCAAAACAGCGATCCCGCTTTGAAATATCAGATGCTTGCTTTTTCAAACATCCGACAGGAAGGTTTGGTTGTCCTTGCAACGCACAGGCTCGTTGGTAACATCGAAAATTTCGATCTCAAAAAACTCATAACCGATATGGGCGTAAATTTCGAAATCATCAGGCTGGCCTTCGATGCGCCTCAGGATAAGGCAAAGGTCAGACAAAAAATGATTGCAACAATGAAAGCCGAGCACGACCGGGATAAAAATGCGTTCGGCATTTACGGCCGAGACAACGCCTTTTACATCGCCGTCCTAAAAGACAAAAAAGCAACAGAGCAGGTTGCCCCTGAAATGAGCCGGGCATGGCAAATGCTCGACGTATCAGTCCTGCATAAGCTCATTCTGGAACCTCTTCTGGGTATCGACGAGCAGGCCATCGCCAGAGGCGGGAATCTGCAATATGTCAAAGGCATGGCCAATGCAATCGACGAATCTATCGCCGAGGTTGACGCAGGTCGCCAGCAGGCAGCCTTCTTTATGAATACGATTAAAATGCAGCAGCTTATTGACGTAACGGACGCCGGCGAGAGAATGCCGCAAAAGTCAACCTTCTTTTATCCGAAGGTATATTCCGGTTTGACTATTCAAAAATTATAATATCGAACTAAACGTCATCCCTGCGGAAACAGGGACTTATAAAATAAGCAGTACAGATATTCCCGCCCTCGCGGGAAAGACAGAAAGGTTGGATAAAATATATGGTAGATTGGAAAAACCCTCCGAGATTGTTCATTCCCGGACCGGTAAAGGTCAACGAAGACGTCCTGCAGCAGCTTGCACGCCCGACGCTGGGACATCGCGGCAAGGAATACGCACAACTGCACGGCGAGACCGTCGATATGCTAAAGAAAATTCTCTTCACAGACCAGAATATTTTCCTCTCAACTTCCTCAGCTTCAGGTATCTGGGAAGCTTCGATTCGCAACTGCGTCAACTTCGATGAAACAGTCCTGTGCACATGCTGTGGCGCATTCAGTGACAAGTGGGTGAGCGTCGCCAAAAGCTGCGGCAGAAACGTCGAAGAGCTTAAAGTCGAATGGGGACAGGCCACAACGCCGGAATTGATCGACGAGAAACTCGCTTCCGGTAAATACGCCGCCGTGACTTTGGTATATAACGAAACCAGTACCGGCCTGACGAATCCGGTTTACCAGATAAGCGAGATGATGAAGCAGAAATATCCTGATGTACTCGTTTTTGTCGATGCGGTCAGCGGCATGGTCGGCCTTCCGATGCATTTCGACGACCTCGGCTGGGACGTGGTGTTCGCGTCGGTTCAGAAGGCTTTCGCCATTCCGCCGGGACTGGCCGTTGCGGCGGTCAGCAACAGGGCCCTGGAAAAAAGTAAAAACGTCCCCAACCGGGGATATTATTTCGATTTTCAGCAATTCGCAAAATCGGCGGAAAAGAATCAGACGCCGACGACGCCGAACATCCCGCACATCATGGCCCTGAATTACCAGTGCCAAAAACTGATGGCCGAGGGAATGGAGAATGTCTGGCAGCGGCACAAGGAAATGGGCGACTACGCCCGTACCTGGGCCAGGGGAAAATTCGACCTGTTCTGCGACGAAAAATATGCTTCGAATACCCTTACGACGATAAAGAACACCCGCAATATAAACGTCGCAGAAGTTATCAAAACGATACAGGAAAAGCACAATACCGTTTTCGGAAACGGTTACGGCAAGCTCAAAGAACAGACGTTCCGGGTCGCTCACATGGGTGACATTACGATTGATGACGTCAAAGAGCTGCTCGGCTGGATAGACGAAGAAGTCGGATAAACTAATTTATATTAAAGCTGTTTGATATTCCAGGCCCCCGAAATCGCCACTCGGGGGCTTTTTTTGTATATTGTTTACGGCGTTACAATAAAATAGGAACGTTTTCTTAAGCTTAATCAGAATGTCCACTTTTTCCTTACACTTATTTTTCTGATTCTATAACTTTAATTAAAAGGAGCTCTCGAACCAAGAGCTAAAACAGATGTTGCAGCAATGAGGAAAATGCAGAGAGCAACTGTTGATTTTGCCTCTTTGTTTTTGTAGCGTAATAGAGACATTAAAGCCAAAACTAACGCACCTATGCAAATGAAATTCATTCCTATAAGATACGCGATACAGATAGTAAAATATCCCAACTTAAATGTGATAAGGGCTGTGAGCATGATTAACATATTTTGACCTAAACGCGACAGAAACACGTCAAAGCCGTCCGCAAGATACTCAGACCCCAAGCTAAATAAGGCCAGAATTTGTATAATTATAAAAACCTTACAATAAGTATTTGCTTTTACACCAATTTTTGACGATTTATTTTCTTCCATAAATTATCTTTCTTCGTAAAAGGCCGGTTGTTAGGTTGTGCAATATGTCACGGAGTTGCACACGTTGAAATATTAACGAATACAATGCCTTAATTATCTAAAAGCTTATCCATGTCCCAGTATTCAAATTCAGCCAGTGATTCTTTATGATTTTTGTAAAGGGATATAATATCGTATATCTGGGCTATTTCTTTACTCGCATGTTCACCATAACCAGCCTGCTCACAGAACTCTTTGACGACATCACAATGACTTTCAATGCCCCTATCAAGAAGTTTGTCAAATAATTCTATCGCCTTCTTTTCATCATGCTCAAACCTACCGTAAGTTTTTTGAAAAAGTTCTCCAATGGCTTTTCTATAAATTTCCTCGTCCGTCATTTTAGTTACCTTTCATTTCCTTTTAAGTTTGATTTTAGACGGTGTTATTTTTCTTTTCCTGTTCAAATGGGAAGGGGTATTTCTCTCAACTCAAGTTACATCGCAATCCTTGTGTCAAACAGGATTGAGAATGTCCCCTTTTCTCTTTCTCTACAAGGCCGTGACTGGCCGTGTTTTCCATCCCTCTTGTGGCAATCCATCGATTGTACTACAGGAGACCGTTTTGACAGGATAATCTTTCCAGATTTCTATGCTCCATGAGATCGTATTTGGTTTGTACTGTTGTCCAATTACCTTGAAGGAATTTACAGATTCTGGAGATATGCTATTAAAAAATTCTTTGATAGTCATCGATGGAATTTTAGGTTTTTTGAGTTCAAGGTCGAATTTGACGCCGAGAACTTCAATGTGTAGTATCGCCTCAAATATCTTTCCACATATTTCTTTTGTGATATCAAGCGAAAAACTTTTCAAAGGGCCAAACTCATAATAATATACTTCCCACATTCTTAATCCTTTCAATATATACCTTATTAGTATGACTTTCGTGTAATAACAATTTGCTAATCATACAAAGCTGTTATTGTAGATTTAACGTTTGTTCTTCGGATTGGCATCAAGATAATCTTCGGTAAACTGTTTCATCTGGTCGATTACTTCGATTCTTATGGCATCTTTCATTTCGGAGAATCCTGCAACAAAGAAGATATTCGGGGGATCAAGATTATTATTAGGCCAAGTTGGAACACATGCTATTATTCTTGGGTCTCTGACAATCTGTATATTTTGACTTAACTCGGTTTGCACAGTGAAAGCGTAAAATTGTTCATCCTTTAGGGGTTTTCTCACTGTCACTTTGATACTGAGGTATGTTGCATCTTCACCACGATCTTTGTTTTTGGGGGTTGGTATGATTCTTATTCCAGCCTTTTGTATCAAGAGCAACACTTCCTCCCCTAATTCTTTCTGTATTGACAGACAAGCTTCGTCAAATTCATTCTTAGTGCCTTCAATAGCACTTTTAAATGAGTCTTGCAGTGTCCGAGACATAACACAAACGCCTGGCTTATATACTCCATCAAGGCCCTGCAATGTTGAAAACCCATAAGTGGCAATCTGTGCCTCTTCCATAATACTGATGCCGAAGAGCTTCATAGATAAAATGCAGCATGATAAGACGATGACTGAAATTAAAAGCCAATATTTATTCCTTTTCATTTATATCCCCTTTTGATAAATCGTCATTCTGATTATCCAACTTCGAAGCGAACTTTGTTAGGAAATCCCAAAGTCGGTTAACACGGTCAAAGTCCGTTTGTGAAGAAAAACGGATTTTAAGCCAATTATTAGCCATTTTATTTGCATTTTTGGTTACCGGGTATTTTCCGAAGTCTTCGACATAGATTGTTAAACGTTCCAACAGTTCTTCATGACCAGCGACCTTTATTTTGGATAGCCCAGCTTTTTGATACAAATGACAAAGATTGTGCCCGCGCCCAGTCAACTCTTTCGAGAGTTTTTGCTGTTTCACAAGATGAGGATTTCTTTTTATCAGTATGCCTTTTAAATATACTTCAACTGCTAACCCGGCAAGAAGCATGTAAGCTGGGCCTTTATCAAAATCGCTCTTAGCTGTTTCTAAATCGTGATATATCCTCTTCTCTGGCCAGAAGGCACGGTGTAACGCGTTAGCAGCATCATATAGATTCTGGGCCATTTGAAACCAAAAATGTGGATGTGTATATTGTTTCCAACGGCAATAATCCTCAGTTACACCAATACAATCATTGATCTTTTCAACAGATTTCATTACCAAATCTTCCAATCATTTTTAAATATAAATTCGAACAGATTTCGTCCTTTTCGGCGAAGTGGTGTTAATCGGATGCAGGGAAGTCTTTTTCGCCCCAGATAAATGCTTTGCGCGAGGATTATATCGGCGGGAAATCAGGTTCGGTTAAGAAGAAAAAACAGGTCCGAAAAAAATATCCCTTGTTAATACGCTCATTTTCAAGACTAAACAAGCATCGTAATCGATGAAAGAACAACGCACTTTGGAAGCTATATGGATGAAAAATCGGGGTCAGGAGCCTTTTTGGATTCAGCGTATTTGAGAATGGCGAGTCATGGACATTTTTCGCTGAATATCGGGGATTTTGGTTGTATTAAGGGGGTTTTTGGATATAATACCTCGCGAACTATGTGTAGTTCGTAAGGGATAGGAATAGGGGTAGGAATAGTTCACCCCATGAGATAGGCTAAAAGCCGCCATCTCACGGGGTAAATCAAATACGAAACGGAGGGAAGCAAATCAAAAGGTAAAAAGTTCAAAGTTCAAAATGTCCAAAACTCAATATTTAGCCCTCAGATTTACTCTGGGGGTTAGCCGAGGCTGAAGTAGCCATGGCTAAACAAAAAAATGCAAAACAAAGCCAAATATGGCATAAGCTCTTTTATGACAAGTAAATAAGTGGAATATTTGGGAGTTGCAGTCAAGGAAAGCAAAGCCAAATCACCAGCCTTTGGCTGGAAATCCTAAATGCTAAATCCGAAATCCGAAACTCGTGGATTCTGTTAAAAAATGATTCATCCTTCGTAGTCAGTAGCAAATGCTACTACGGAGAATGGAAAAAACAAAGCCAATTTGCCGGCCTTTGGCCGGAAATCCGAAGCACTAAACCCGAAATTCTAAACTTATGGATTCTGTTAAAAAATGATTCATCCTTCGTAGTCAGTAGCAAATGCTACTACGGAGAATGGAAAAAACAAAGCCAATGTTAATTTGGGCAGTTTGGCATAAACTCTTTGAAATAAAAAGATTACGCGAAAAATGGCGGATTTTGGGCAAATTATCGGCAAAAAAACAAAGCCAATTCAAAGCATACCGGTCTATAAAAGCTGCAACGCGCACCTGGCTATCCAGGAGAGTTGTTACGTACTAATCAAGAGGCCATGTGATAGCTGAAGTCAAGCACCTTCGGCTCGACCAGCTTACGGTAGTCGTCCATACTCATTCTTACAGAGCGATCGTGCGAACCGGCCTGGAATATAATATGGTCGTCATCTACCAGGGCCTTGTCTATTATCACCGGCAAATCGTATAAGTTGCCGAAAGGCGGTTCGGCGCCGAGATCACAATCTTCGAATATCTCGCCGATTTCCTTTTCCAGGGCCAGCTCGACATGTCTTGCACCAAGCTTGTCTTTCAGCGCACCGAGGTCTATCTTATAGCACGCTGCAAGAACGCACATCACGTATTCGCCGTCAACTTTAACTATCACCGGCTTGGCCACATACCTGCCCGGTTCATGCTCGGCCGCCGCCATTTGCTGCGCAGTAAAGGTCGGAACATGTTCGGTTACATCATAGGGGACAGCCGATTTGTCTAAAAAATCTGTTACCCGCATAATTATGCCTCCCAAAATTTTCCAGCAATACTCTCGAAAAGAATACGGACACTCGCAATCCGCATATAGTAAAAAACCCGCCGATACACCTGTCAAGCTAATAGTATCTATAATATTTCTTAGTGCCACAAAACGGAGGTGCAACACCAGCGGGAAAAAAGTGGAAAACAACAAAAAAGGCGGATAAAAAAAAGCACCACGATGTGATCCACACCGCGGTGCCGTTGTCTTTTATTTTAACGATTACTCGTACAAATGCGTAGATTCCGATTCCTCGACAGAACGAGTCAATTCATCGCAGTTCATAATAACCTTGAACCGAACATCACCCGGTCTGACCGCGGCAACAACCACCCGCCAAACCGCCTTATCCTTCGGTGCAAGAGAGCCCAAAGGAAGGAATCTTAAGGTATCACCGACAAGCGAGCTGGAGGTTGATCCTGCCGATGAAATGTATTGTACGTTATTTTCCAGAATACAGGCGATGCGAATATTGTTTGAGGTGGCCGAACCCTGGTTTGTTACTGTTATCATGTATGTCGCTCGATTGCCGATTCTGACCGGGTCCTCAAGGTCAACAACCTCAAGCGTCACTGCGGGAATCCCGGTCACCACTGTCTTGACCGAGGCTGTAACGGCTTCGGCACAATAGGCACTGGCCGTCGCATCGTTGATCAGTGTACCGGGCTTGGTCGGTGTATAAGATATTCGAAGCGTCTCCGAACTGTTGGGGGCAATAGTGCCTATCTTCCAGATCAGCTTAGAATCGGTAAGCTTGGCGCCGGAAGTCGCTTTAACGGAAGTCATTCCTTCCGGAATAGTATCCTCTACAACCGTGTCCCGAGCAGGAACATCCGATACGTTTGAGACGATGATTTCATAAGAGACCGGCCGGCCGATATACAATTTGTCAGGGCCTATCTTGTTTATGCTAAGAATGGGCATGCCTACGACCGTCGAAGTTTCATCCGATTCGGCCCGCTGACCCGTGGTCGAACTTGCCACCGCCTTACCGATATATTTGCCCGTCCTCGAGGGACGAAGCTCGATGGAAAATTCCCGTGACTGGCCCGGCCCAAGATTACCCGCTTCGAAGATAAGGTCGCCTTTGCCCTCGCCCGTGCGCAACCCGGCGGGAAGCGTCTCCATTACTCTTACGTTCGGGACGGTTCCGGTACCGGTATTGGATACAATATATCTTACCGGTATCAGGTCACAAAGCATACTCTCGGAAGGTATATCCTTAATCAAACTCAACCTGGGCTCAATCACATCCACGCTGGCGCACGCCGGAATGACCGGTGTAAGAACGGTCGTGCAGTGTCTCAGAGGCTCGACGGCGTTGGCCGTTCCAGTGACTGTTATAAGCCTGACGGCTTTCGGTTCGAGCGAATTTATTTCCCAGATAATCCCGTTTTCTTCCTGCCTTGCAGTCGGATTGGAACTTACAAAATTGAAATGATTTGCAGTTTCCTCCCTTATAATAATACCACTGAGCGTTTTATCCGTAAGGTTCGTTAACTTCATCGTGTAATTGAAAGGCTTGTTGAGTCCGACTTCCTTCGGCATCATCTTATCCAACTGAACGAGACCGCACTCCGGCCAGGGAAAAGTCCTCGATACGGTGGACGATTCGGTTTCACCCACGGCTACCAAACTTGACATCAACTCCACAGACGTTTGTTGTTGTTCCGAAGGTAAAGGCACTGCTTCTACTTGCCTGTCACTTACACTACCACTTGGAGCATTTTCAAAAAGCTGGTCCCAATTCATTTGATCGATTGCACTCGGTTCCGTCATCTCCTGGTCCCGCCGACCGGGCCAGCTCTTGCAACTAAGAGAACATGACAAAACAAATAAGAGCAGAAGAAGCGATATATTAAGGAATTTTTTCATTTTATATCCCCTTTAGCATCCTACAGGTCAAATAAAGACAAGTGTATGATCCGAAAGATTCTTCATCCTCACATCGGTCGTTTATACACGGTACAATTTCTATGATTTTCATGTTTTATATCGGTACATGAATTGCCCAAGTTAACCAAAAAAGAAGGGCTACCTTTGCCTATATTATAATACAACATCCTAAAAAGGGAAGGTTTTTATAATCTCGTGAATATTATCATACCTCTATATATCAATCATCAGCCTAAAAAAGTCCTATAAAAAAGCTGATGATACTGTAAGATTTCATACTCATCAATATACCGGTCCGGAAGCTTCCATATCGCCCTGGAACCGGAATCCCCTGAATTTTCATCTGTCAGGTTGGCAGAGTATATGAATATTATCGGGATTATGGCAGGTTGATAAAAACAGTCTTTTAGACGTAACTGTTTTCGGAATATATACTTATGCAAATAGCCTTCCGTAGCCCGTTAAATGGCATGAGATTTGCTAATCTTAGATAAAGATAAAGGATCGTTTTGCTATGGTCATGAATTTGTCAAAACTCGACGATGTGAACGTACTGGCAAGCCGGGCGAACTGGGCCTGGCCCGAAGCTCTGCGCTATATATTCAAACCAAGAGGCATCAACCTGCTTGTAGCTGAAAATGCCGCCGATTTCGTCAATATTATCCAGAGAAAACGAATTCTCACTACAATTGTCGATATGGAATCGGAACAATCCAACGGCCTGGCAATCATCAAGATCATTCGTATGAACTATCCCATGCTGCCGTGTATCTTATTGACAAGCAACGTGGGTGAGTCGCTGCTCGGAAAA
>Ga0315545_1005494_pt1 | contig 10148 bp, 10 predicted proteins | sample SalMarSW160210MG_FD_203096 | JGI IMG/M metagenome (GOLD analysis project Ga0315545, IMG submission 203096) | Salt marsh sediment microbial communities from the Plum Island Ecosystem LTER, Massachusetts, United States - Salt Marsh Sediment SW1602-10 ...
ATCAAAAAAATAAACTCCAAATCTTTATAAAAACTATTATTCCGCAAAATATACTTTCCAATAAAAAACAAAAATCTATAAAAACCTCTTTCTTACATTAATTAAACAAATGTCTCCAAAAAAACCAAAAAAATCAAGAGAAGAAAAAGCATCTGAAACTAGTTTTCGTGTAGATGCATCTGATGTAAAATACGCAACAGAAAAATTAGTGAAACCTATGCCTCCTGAAAAATTAATTGAAGTAACTGAAAAACTTGTAAAAAAAACTCCTGTTGAAATTATTACCCAAGGTTCAATTGAAAAACCAATAAGAAAAAAACCAACAAAAAAAGAAAGAGAAAAAATAGAAAGTTTTAATGTTGTAAAAAAGAAATTTAAAAAATCCCAAAAAGCAAAAGAATACTCTCCGCCAAAAGTAAAATTAAAATCTTCTGGTTATGAATTAATTATTACAGAAAAACCACAGGCAGCTCTTAAAATTGCAAATGCCCTCGGTAAAGCAGTTCAAAAAAGCGAAAACAAAGTCCCTTATTATGAAGTTGACAGAAACGGAAACAAAATAATAATCGCATGCGCTGTCGGACATTTATTCACCTTAAAACAAAATAACGGAGGAACAAAAATTCCTGTCTTTGACATTTCATGGATTCCAAACTTTATTGCAAGAAAAAAGGACTACACAAAAAGATATTATGATACAATTCTCAAACTTGTAAAAAGCGCTTCTTCAGTAACAATTGCAACAGATTACGACATTGAAGGAGAAGTCATTGGAATGAATGTTATGAAATACATTTGCAATCAGCCCGACGCTGCAAGAATGAAATTTTCAACTTTAACAACAGATGAACTAAACAAATCCTATGAAAAAAAATCATCCCACATAAATTGGGGACAGGCAATTGCAGGCGAGACAAGACACTACCTTGACTGGTTTTACGGAATAAATCTTTCAAGAGCATTAATGAATGCAATAAAAACAACAGGCAAATTCAAAATCATGTCCATTGGCAGAGTTCAGGGTCCGGCATTAAAATTAATTGTAGATAAAGAAAAAGAAATTCAAAAATTCAAACCAGAACCTTATTGGCAGGTTTTCATAAAAATAAAAGAAGGACGTTTTGAATTATGGCTCAAATATATTAAAGATATTTTTGACAAAAACGATTTGAAAAAATTTGAAAACCTCATTGGAAAAAAAGCAGAATGCGAAACAAAAAAACGCGAACAAATTCTCCCCCCGAACATCCCATTTAATTTAACAACTCTGCAGATTGAAACATACAAATTTTACGGAATAACTCCTTCAAACACACTCAAAGCCGCACAATCACTTTATCTTTCAGGATTAATTTCTTATCCAAGAACTTCTTCGCAAAAACTTCCTGCAGAAATTGGTTACAGAGAAATTCTAAAAAAAATTGCAGCAAAATACAAAGCAGAAAAATTAATCACAAGAAAAAAACCAATAGAAGGTAAAAAAACCGACCCTGCTCATCCTTCAATTTATCCAACAGGAAACAGACCCCCAATTTTATCAGGAGATGAAGAAAAAATCTACAATTTAATTGCTAGAAGATTTATTGCATTATTTTGTGAAGATGCGATTGTTGACAGCAAAACAATTAATGCAAATATTGAAAACTTAAAATTCTCTTTATCAGGAAAATCAATAAGAAAAAAGGCCTGGATGGAAATTTATCCAACGAAAATGAAAGAAGAAAAAATTCCTGATGTTCAGGGTGAAAAAGAAATTCTTGATTCAAAAACAGAGCAAAAGGAAACCCAACCCCCAAAAAGATTTTCACCTGCTTCAATTGTATCGCAAATGGAAAAACGAAACCTCGGAACAAAAGCAACCCGTTCTTCAATTTTAGAAACTCTCTACGACAGAGGTTATATTGAAGGAGAAAGCATTACTGCAACACCTTTGGGAATTTCTTTAATAAACACGCTTGAGAAACATTCTCCAATAATCATCGACGAGAAACTAACAGAAAACTTTGAAAAAGATATGGAAAAAATTCAGGATGAAAAAAACAAAGAAGCCCAAATAAAAAAAGAAGAAGCAATAATCAATAAAGCCAAAAAAACAATTACAGATATTTCCAAGGACTTTGAAAAAAACAAAAACAAAATTGGCGAAGAATTAATTGAAGCAAACATTCAATTCAGAGAAAAGCAAAAAATAGAAAATAGAATTATGGAATGCCCAAAATGTAAAAAAGGTTATCTTGCAATAAATTACTCAAAAAAGAACAGAAGATATTTTGTTGCCTGTGATGCTTATCCGGATTGTGAGAATACTTTTTCATTGCCTCCAAACGGTATAATAAAAAAAACCAACAAAGTTTGTGAAGAATGTGGTTATCCAATGCTTCAAAGATTAAGCAAAGGCCGACGACCATGGATTTTTTGCTGGAATCCCAAATGCCCGACAAATGCAGGTTGGGCGAAAAATAGAAAATAAAAAACTGAAAAATAAGATTTAGATTGAAACTTGGTTTAACAACCTAAAGGCGAGCATTTCAGTTCTTGCGAGGGGAATGCGGGCATTCAAAATTTCAAGGGGAAAGTTAAACCAAAAGATTAAATTCAAGCACAACAATTTTTAAATAATCCAAAACACAACTTAAATTAAAATGACAACAAATCTTTTTTATTCACCACCATACTGCCCAGAACATCCAAAAGAACAACTTAAAACAAGAAATTTAATTGTAAAATCTCCTTTTGCACCTGAAGGAGAAGGCATCCCCTTTTTTCATTATTGTCCCAAATCAAAAAAATATCTAAGCAACAACAAACTTGTTTCAAGAGATGAAGCTGCACTAAATGCAGTTAATAATTTCCATCAAAAAAATTATTCACTTTCAGAAATAGAGGTTTTAACTTCCAAAGAATATTTGAAATCTCAAAACACAAACATTTAAAACCCCCCAAATTCTCAAAATAATATGTTAGTTAAATCAGTAAGGAAGCAGATAATTTCTATTTCTTTCAAATTCATATAAGTGTAAGGAGGATAAAATGAAAATATACGTAGGTAATTTGCCGTTTAGTGTTGATGAATCTAAACTTAAAGAACTTTTCTCAGGTTATGAAACTTCAGAAATTGTTCTTATCACAGACAAATTCAACGGACGTTCCAAGGGTTTTGGTTTTGTAACAATTGAAGATGATGAATCTGCAAAAAAAGCAATCCAGGAATTCAATGGAAAAGAAGTTGAAGGTCGTGAATTAAAAGTTTCAGAAGCTAAGCCAATGGATCCTGATGCGCCACGAAGACCAAGAAGAGATTTTGGTGGAAATCGTGACGGACCAAGAAGAAGTTTTGGCGGGAACAGAGACAGTGGACAAAGAAGAAGATTTTAATTTATCAACGATAAATTAAACAATTTTTTATTTTTTTATTTTTACAATTTTGAAAACTAAGAATCCATAGAATCATTTTCAGAAAGAACCAAATTCTGAATTTGAATATCTGACAAAAAATTAGGAGACATCCTCTCACTAACATTCAAAAGTTCAATTCCTATAATCTTCCCGTTTTCATCCAAATCTATAATTGTCTCATCGTCAATTTTCCTATTACCAGAAAACTCTGCCTCGCTAGTTTCAATATAAACTGCATCTGCTTCTTTATCAAAAGTTATTTTCATTTTCTACAAATAATAAATGGTTATTATCTTTATATAATTTTCTTTCTCATAAATTACCTCAACATTCGCCCGAATAATATTTTTCTTAGCATAATATTTGCCTTTTTTCTTCAAAATCTCCTCAGGAAAGCGAACAATATCAATAACCTCTTCCTTAGAAATTTTTCTTTTATTCATCCTATCTAAAGCATGCAAGGTAAAAACAATCTTCATAATATAAATTAAAAAAGAGATTATATAAATTTTCTCAAAATCAAAAGAGGTGATAATTTATTCTAAAAAATTTCGTCCTCAAAAAAGTACGATAAGAATTTAAAAACTTTAGTGCAATGAAATTGCATTCATTTAATAGGGGGTGAAGTAAATGGCAAAAAAGGCAAAAAAGGCAAAAAAGAAATAGTTAATTCCTTGAATTAATTCCCCTGCTTTTTATTTTTAATTTATTTTTACTAATTTAATCTTGAAATTCAATTGCTTTCCTGCTAAAGGATGATTCAAATCAAAAGTAATTTTATCGTCACTAACTTTTGTAATTGTCGCAGGAAACTGCTGTCCATTCGGAGCATTAAACCCTAAAATCATTCCGACCTTGAGCTCTTCTTTCAAAGGAATCTGTTTTCTGTCAAACTCCCGAACCAACTCTTCTTTTCTTTCACCATAAGCTTCCTTGGGCTTAATTGAAATTTCTTTTTCTTCTCCAACTTTCATTCCAAGCACAGCATCTTCAAAACCCTTGATAACATGATTTTCACCAACAACAAAATCCAAAGGATGCGAATGGTCGCCGTGAGAAGTTGAATCAAAAACTTCACCAGAGTCAAACTTGCCCTCGTATTCTACAGAAACTTTATCTCCGTTCTTAACTGTCATGGAAAGTCCAAAAAACACACACTTTTAAGTGTTATGGTTAGAATTTTCGGTTGATAACTAAATCCACTCACCCAAATTTTTCTGCGTTTTATCTTCACGCAAAACTTTGCTCTTTCCCAAAACATCTGAAAAATCAAAATTATATTTTACATTTCCAATTTTCTTGACACTTTCAACAAGTTCTTCACGAGAATCAAATTTCATTTTTTTCTGCAATGCTTTTCTTACTGATTCCCGCACAACCCAAACTCCCAAAGCAGCCCAATACGACGGTGTTTCAATTCTCAAAGCCAAAACTTTCGCCTGTCTGTTAATAGAATTCAAATACTCCAAAATCGGCAGTCGCGCAGCATAATAACCTCCGACAGTATTAAAAGCATAACTTTTCCTGCCAGAATAATTCTCCATATCTGTCGCTGCTTTAATTTCAGCAGAAGGATTCCACGAACTATTCGGCAAATAAAACTCAAACAATTCATAACTCCAGACACCAGGCATCAGCATAATCAAATATTGATTTCCCATAAACTCGCCGTAAAATAATTCATAATCCTCAAGCCATTTATCTTCCTTAACTTTTCTCCAAAGCGACTTTGCAATCATATCATCCGTCGCTGTAATGCTCCATCGCGTCGGAACAATCCTCTTATTTTTCTTCATACCCATAACACCAACACTCAAAATCTGGCTCAAAGTATATTCATTAAAATCATTTTTATACAAAAGTTCAATTCCTTCAGATGCCTTAATCTCGTCATTCATAACCTTATCAACTTTTTTGTCAATTTTAACATTTCCAGTAATCTCTGCTTTTTTCAAACTTCCTTTCATTCCATGCGGCGTCAAAACCCTGTCCTTATCACGTCCAAATCTCAAACGATTTTTCAATTCAATTTCAACATCAACCTGTTTTGATGAAACAGCAATCTCCTTAGCAATCTCAACAAACTTTTTATTCAAACGCGCATCAGAAACTTTTGTCTGAAATCTTGAATTCAATAAACCATTACGCAAATTCAAAACATCTTTTATATCAAAATTATTTTCTGCCCAATATTTTGCATTATCATAAACCCAGGCATTCTCATCTCTTTCCAAAGGACTTAAAATCCCAACATTAACAACAGGATACCGCAACCTTGAACCAATAAAAACACTCGGCGGCGAAATCGAATCAACTTTAGAAATCTCTTCAAAATTTCTCGCCCGCATATTAAAATCAGCAACTTTTTTCACAACTTCAAATTTTATATCACCCATTTTATTCCAAACAAACAGGAAAAACAACTTTATATTTTTATAACACTACGACGAAGTTAAAATTAAAATCAATTATTTCTTCCTTTTCAAAACAATTCCAACAACAATCAAAACAATAACAACTCCAATAATTACATAAACATACCACTCAATATTTTTTACAGCTTCAGAAACACCATCAATAACTTTTCCAATATTACTTTTTTCTTCCCCAGCAGGAACTTCTTCATTAATTAATTTAAATTCTAAATTTGCAATTCCGTTTGAATAAACTTTTTTATTTGAAATTTCCACATCGTAAAATCCATCATCATCTAAATCAATCTTTACCGATGCTGATGAACCAATTTCATAATCTATTCCCTCAACACTAACAACAACTTTTTCTTCATCAACACTTTCAACTTCAACAATTTTTGTTTTACCGTCGCTGTAAGTTATTTGAACTTTTTGTCCTGCAATAACATTTACAGAAAATCCATTTTCCAAAGAACTCTTTGAAGGTTTGTAAGTTCCTTTTCCAGAACCAGAAGAAGTTGTATCGTCTGTTGAAGATGCTGCAACATAAGGACTAATATCAAAAACAATAGTTGAGTATCCATAAGAATAATCAAACTTAATGCAACCATCTGAATCGGCAGTATAACGTGAAATCAAACTTCTAACAGAATTTTTTGTATAATAAACCTGGTAAACACTTCCAGAAGCCAAACCACAAACTGAATGATTTGAATTTAAACCAGAATCACTCGAATATTCTGACCAATTCATCAAAGAACTTGTCCAAGTTGTTACATTCACATCCAAAAAATGAGAATAGTTAGATGAATTAAATCCTGCATTAGGTTGAACTGTCAAATTAGCATTAATATTAGAAGTTGAATAATTAACATATCTAAACTTCCCATTTTTGTAAATTCTTATATTCTTACTAACAGAAGTATTAATTAAATCAGAAGTAATATTGTAAGGTGGCTGATATTCATAAGCTCCTATATCTGGAGCCCCATAAATAGGGTTTCCTAGATAATCTATTGTGAAATTTAAATCTGTTCCAGCGTCGATTAATGAAGAATTCCATTGCAGAGAGAAATTGTTGTCTTCTAAATTAACAATTCCAGAATCTCCAGTAGAAGTATGATCTCCTGCTTGACTAAAAACTCCATTTAAATCTTTTATTTTACTATCCAATTGTATTCCCAACAACCACGAAGATAAAGTTCTCATTTGGGTACTGTTATGCTTAAATGCATAACCATAAGTAGTATCTTTCAAATCAAGATGATTATAATCTGTCAAAGCTTCTATTATGTTAGAACCTGTATTAGAGATAGCCAAACCATTAGAATTTGAAGGAGCAGAAGGATAATTAGGTTCTACTATTATCAAATTATTTGCAAATTTAACTCTTGATATACTCACTTGGGCTACTAAACCATGGCCTGTATATGCAGCATCATTATTTTCCGAAGGATTATGAATAACAAGATTATTGTAAGATTCAGTAAAACCCACACCTCCATCATTACCTAAAGAAATCCCATTTACAATAGAATCTCTTAGAAGATTATAATAAATTCTATCACCTCCATTACCTGAATCAGAATTATATGAAATCCCTACATAAGAAGAAGAAATATTGTTTTTATATATCTCATTTCCTTCTGATGAACCTGAAACATAAATTCCTGTACCATCTCCTCCTCCGCCATAATATAAACCGTTCCAAGCATCATAAACAATATTTGAATTAATAGAATTATTATCTGAGTCTAAAATTGAAAAACCAGTAAGAATGTTAGAAATAATATTAGAAGAATATGTTCCATTATCACTTTGAGTTATGATTCCGCCCGTGCCATCATAAATTGTATTTTCCCTTACAACCAAATTACCATTTCCTGTTCCAATAGATATTCCATAAGAGCTGTAATTATAAATTTCATTTCCAAAAATCTCACAAGAAGAACATCCAGAATTAATAATATATACTGGACGATTTGTTGTATTCGAAATTGTGTTATTTTGAAGAGTGATTTTATTGCCACAGGCCGCGATTCTAATTCCATAGAATCCATATTTAATAATATTTCCTGAAAAAATTGTTGTTCCTGAATCATCATCATTAATATACACATTTTGTACTGAAACCCCTGACCAATGAGTTAAATTACAATTTGACACAACTCCTCCAACTGTTTGATAAAAATATAAATTATAATATGGAGAATATTGAACAGTGCAATTAGTAAAATTTGCTCCAGTTCTTCCATTAATAAAAACATTTCCTGCAGAAACAGTATTTGCCACCAAAAAATCTATATTTTCAAAAGTAAAATAATCTCCAGCAATACTATATAAAACATAATCTCTTTTTCCAATTAAAATTATTCCGTTATCAGGATCTTCTCCAACATTAACCCATAATTGATTGCTTGCATTCCAATCCCATTGATTACTTAACACAGTATTTGTAGCAGTATCATTTTCAGTCAAAACTGTTCCATTATAAATCACTATATTTGGTTCTGTTGTTAAACCTGTTTCTGTATAACTTCCTCCATCTGCATCAAAAGAAAGAGATGAATAATTATAACTTCCATACAATTTAGGATTGTCTCCTGAACCAAAATCACTTTTAGTTGTAGTAATTATTTGCTGACTTGTATTTCCAGAATCTTCAACTGTAATTTGAACATCATACCAAACATCTCCTTTTTTCATATACACTATGTCTCCTGGTTGAAGAGTTGTACTGTCTGCAGTATTTCCAGCATTTGCATCCCAAGGATGATGAAAAAAAGGCGTGGATGAAGAAAGCCCATTATTTGTGTCTATCCCTTCAGAAGATGAAATATAATATTCAGTTGCATTAACAAACCCTAAACTAACAAGAATTATTCCAAATATTAAAATAATTATCAACCCTCTTTTCATACATTAACTTGCCTTTTTATATTAATAAATCTTTTCCAAACAAAATTTGCTTAATAAATAATTTTATTGTCGACAAATTCGTACCCAATACCATAAAATATAATTGAATAGTGGGTAAAATTAAAACAAACCTTTCCGAAAAACACCTTCATTCTTAATCACAAATCCCATTTCCTTTTCAGGCAAACTTCTGTGCTTCAATAAAACTGCTTTTCTTTTTCCGGAATTATTTTTCAATTCAATTATGCATTTGCTCCAATATTTAAATAAATCTCCTCCAACAAGATTTGTTTTTCTTTCTGTTTGTTTTTTCATTTCATCATCTGAAACAAATTCAGAATAAACCTGATTTGTAATTAAAACAGGAATATTTTTCTTTCGCGAAATCTCAGCCAAAGCTCTCATCTGTCTTGCAACTTCACGATTTATCTCTTTAATTTTTTCATCTTCTCCTGACTTGACAGCATCACCTAATTCCAAACGATACAACATCGCCATTCCATCAATAACAACCACCCCAATATTTTGTTCTTTCTTCAACAATCCCAATAACTTAATAAAATCCTTTTTCTGCTCTTCAAAACTCACTGGTTTCAATATTAAAATATTCTCTAAAATTCCATCAAGATTCTCCCCTCCAACAATTTGCTTTACTCTATCAGAACTAAAACCTCCTTCAGTGTCAATAAAAATAACCTTGTTTCCTTTTTTCGCCTGACTGCATGCTGCTAAAATTACAAAATTCGTTTTTCCAGAACCAGGACTTCCTGCAATCATCGTGATAATGTCCCTTTCATAACCTCCATACAACCACTTGTTCAAATCAAAACTGCCTGTTGAAATTTTATTTCCCGTCATAAAAGTATTTGCAAAATAGAATTAATAAGGATTATTGTTCAAAAAGTCAACCGACATTTCAATTAGGATTTTTAGTTTAACTTGTTCAATAAAAATTGCTTTGGTATTTGGGCGGGAGGGCGGGAATAACATCTACAAAGCAATTTTTAAAATTATTAATTTTTCCAAAAAACCTATTTCATCTTTTCAAAATCTTTTTCAACTTTATCCAAATCTTTTACAACAGCAGAAACTGCATCTTTCAAAGATTTCTTAGCATTCTTGCCTTCAATTTTCAAAATAGGATTTTTTGTCGGATGATCACGTTTCCAAGCAACAAAATTAACATTAGAATCTTTATTCAAATAAACCCGCAAAATCTCTGCAATTGTCAAACTGTCAATTTCAACTTCAATTGAATCCTTGTTATTTTTCAAAATCTTAACTTCCATAATAAGAATTCATTAAATTAGTTTAAAAAGTTTGTGATTCGCCTTCACCAAAATCCTCATAATGGATTTCAACTTCTTCATCTTCAAAATCTTTTTTCTTTCCAAACTGCCACCACTTTTTCTTTTTTTC
>Ga0315545_1005495_pt1 | contig 10148 bp, 7 predicted proteins | sample SalMarSW160210MG_FD_203096 | JGI IMG/M metagenome (GOLD analysis project Ga0315545, IMG submission 203096) | Salt marsh sediment microbial communities from the Plum Island Ecosystem LTER, Massachusetts, United States - Salt Marsh Sediment SW1602-10 ...
CCCTATGACGACATACCCGAAGTTGGTATTGATGAAAATAATGCAATTAGAGTAAATGGAGAGCTGTTTTTTCCTGTAACCCCTTTTGGCATCAGCGACATTGTAGAGAATTATGCAAAAAGATATATAAATTCTGTATTTGGAAAAGAATATAGTGAAATTACTTGGGAAGGGTATCTAGATAAAGTTGAGCAATACAACTTAAAAGCAATCGGTCCTCATAGAGGGTTTGGCAGATATTCAGACCCACGTAGCATTGAAGAATCTGTCATTTTTCACAAAGACCATAATACAACATTTATATGGTCGTGGGTTGACGAACCCTATTTTCATCAAGTCCTTCCTCCTACGCATAGAAGTTGGACCTATTTATCACATAAAAATGACCCCCAGCATATTGTATCTACAACTATCCAGGCGCTTCTGTGGCATCAAGGTAGCTGGGATGATGAAAGCTGGGGAGGTAAGACACTAGAAAGGACGGGATTCACTTATCTTTACAGCGGTAACTGGTTTGGAGGTAAGAGGATACACACCACAGATGTACCGAGTATAAGTGGTTACTTTCCAATATCCAGCGGTAGCACAAGACTATTAGCTTTTGATTTAGACACGTTTAATAAAGAACACTACGGCCTTATTCCGTATATGTGCTTTCTTGCAGCGCCACCTGGAGAAAGTTTGCCAGAGCGACTAAGAATGTTTGCTTGGCTTGCTGTTGTGCATGGTGCGAAAGGAATAAGCTGGTTCACTCATCCCCCACCACCAACGGCTCCTGAAAACTATGGAGTTATGGCAGAATTTTTTGACCATATCGAAAATTTGACTCCTATAGTTTTAGCTACTGAGCCAAACAGAGATGTTACAGACAGCTCAGATAAAGTTGACACTATGATTAGGGAAGACAGTCAAGGGAATATCTGGATATTTACTGTAAGGATAACAGACGCAAGCGAGACAAACGACCCTCCGATAGATGTTACGTTTACAGTTGATGGCTTAACGTCAGAGATGGATGTTATTGAGCCTGCTGAATTTAGTAAGAGCGTTTATGAATATAAAGGTGATAAAAATCTTACTGCGGAAAGAAATACATTTTCCTTTACTTTAAACAACACCCCTATTATTCCCGGAACCTTAGAGGTTTCCGGACATTACAAAGAAGGCTGGAAATACTGGATATTCCTCTATGATGACGGAGAAGGAAATCTTTATAGCTTCCCTACTGTAAATCCACTACCCACAAGAAATGCATCTGGCACAGTAGATTATACAACAGGTGAGGTTTACGTTGATTTTGGGGAAGTTGCCTATAACTGGCATTGGGGACCTTTAGCTTCTATTCTTGAAGGAGAGGATACGGTAAGGGCCACCTACCGTCCAGTAAGAAGCGACAGGACTATAACTCACACCAGCAATACCTTTACAGACACTTTTGCCCCGAATGGGGTCCATATATACAAAATTTACTAATGAAAGAAGAACTAGATATCTTTGTGCGGCAGATAGCAGTTGACCCTAATCATAATGAGATAATTTACGCTGCTGTAACCGGTGCGGGGATATCTAATATTTGGAGAAGCACTGATTCAGGAGAAACATGGCAAGATATCAGCTATAATCTGCCCAGGACCAGCTCTTATCCTATAGCTGTAAATCCACACACAGTTCACTATTTGTTGGAGGTATGACTGGAACATGGGTTTTACCACCTCCTTACGAAAGCTCAACCCCAATCTATGATAAATGTATCATCCCTTATTAAATTTTTAAAATCTCTATTTCCAAATTTTTCTTTAGTGCTTCTATAAAATATTTTTCATTTTCTCTTCCTATTAGACATCCAGCTGCAAAATGGTGCCCCCCAACTTCTGCAACTGCTTCTGGGAACTCTGTTTTAAACATAGTAATTGTCTTTTCTAAAATTTCTTTTAGATTTCTCCCTTCTCTTCCAACAATTCTGGCGGAAACTTTTATCTTGTCTTCATTATAAGCCATTCCAATCAAGATTGTTCCTTTTCTGTAGGTTGGAGACGAAGAAAGCATAGAACAGATTGTCCCAACAATAACGTCTTTAATTTTATCCTTGGCATTAAGAATTACAAAACCTTTTCCATTTATTTTATCCATTTTTTCTGCTACTCTCAAACCAGAAACCAGCTCCCGTTTATATTTTGTGTAGATATCCAATGCCTGTAATTTAAATTTCTCTTTTTCAAGACAATACGAAATTGCAATATCACTATAACCCAAACGTGAACACGCGTTTATCATAACTGAAATTTCCCTCACATCTTCTTTAGTATTATAAAATTTTAAAATATATAGATTGCCTAAAATATTTTCTTGTTTATTGTGTCTTGCTCTTTTAATTAATATTCCTGTAATAAGTTTAGAATTTTCCTGTTCACTCAATTCAAGAAGACTTTTTTCATTAGGGATTCCTATCTCTCTTAAAAATTCAATAACTCCATTTCCATTTCCAGTTACTCCAGGGATATAAGGAGATGTAGAATATTCAAGTGTCCTCTTTAGTGGTCTAGTCGCTGGAAAAAGCACAACCCCTTTCTTTATTATAAGTTCTGGGGTATCATTAATTATCTGCTGATTTATCTTAGATAGGTTTGACTCGTAACGGTCTCCAATCATTCCTATTATCGCTATTTTAGAAAGATCTTTATTTTTAGAAGAAATTGCCTTTGAAAATAAATAACATACTCCTGCTCCTGTGCAGGAATTAATTTCTGGATTAGACGAAATATGGGGGTTAATAATTTTTATCTTGTTATTCAAAAGATCCTTATTAATCTCGTGATGGTCTAAAATGAAAATCGGTTCTTTTAATTTCTGAAAATACTCTAGATTTCCTGATGCAAGGTCGCTGAAAATTAAAATTTCTTTTCCTTGACGAGCCAGTTCTTTTTTTATTATCTCCTCTTCAAGTCCCTTAACTATCTTAACAGAGAACTTTTTGTCAAGTCTCTTGAAAGTTTTTATAAGAATCGCCGCCGAAGTAATACCATCTGTATCATAATGGCTTATTATTCTAATAGCTCTGTTCTTTGATATCTCTAAAAATTCTCTCGCGATCTTTTCAACCTCTTTTAACATTTTCTATAATCTCAAGAAATTAACAAATTTTATTTATTCTGTTAAAATATTTTTTTGTTTTATTAAGTCTTGACTGTGCCTTTTGCAATTTGTGTTTTGTTTTTTTATCATTAATATTTTTCTTTAAATGTTCTTTTATCCCTTTAACTTTTTTTTCTGCATTCTCAAACTTCTCACTTTTCTTTATTCCAAGTTCATCTAAATATTTTTTAAGTTTTTTCCCAAAAATCTTCGCCGTAGGAATGCCATATTGGTCCCTTAAAATCAATCCGATTTGAGAAGGAGAATTTTTATCTGCAAGTTCTACTATAATCTTTTTAAATTCAGATTCTTTTATTTTAACCCAAGAAGGTTTTTTTAATTTCTCCATAAGACTTTTAGAGAGAATAGTTTTTAAACTTAATTATGTTAGTTAAGGAAAACCATCAGACTTTTAAATTAAATTATTTTTATTAATTTATAGCCCTGTAGTCTAGTGGTCAAGGATACAGCCCCTTGGAGGCTGTGACCTCGGTTCGAATCCGGGCAGGGCTATGATTCCGAATGAGAACCTTCGAATCTGAGAAAAACGCTTTTCTAAAAGAAACTAAAAATAAATATAATTTTAGGAATGTATTTTGTGAATAGGACAGGGTTATTCATGATTAATTGTAAGAGAAGTAATGCCTGAAAGTGATAGGGGGAGAATTCTATTAGGACTATAATAATTAAGATGACTTTGCGTTATTTTTTATATCTTCCTCTTTTTTCTACAACTTTTAATCTTTCAATAACTTTTTTTGAATCTTTCCATTTATAACCTTTAATAAAATTATTAAATAATTTTTCATAATTCTGATAGTGTTTAGCTTTCAAGGCCTGTTTTATCAGATGCAAATCAACTGCTTTGTCTTCAATTCTCGAAGAAAAAAATCCAAGCCCAAAGTCAATTATAAAAACTTTATCTTCTCTTAAAATCATATTTGAAGTTGTCAGATCTCCGTGAATAATATTATTTTTATGAAGTTTCGCCGTCTGCTCTCCAAGTTTTTGAATTACTGAAAATTGTTTTTCTTCTGAGTAGGAGTTTAGGGTTTCGGATAAGCGGTCGCCTTTGATGTATTCTATTTGGATATTGAATTTATCTGATGATATAACTTTTGGAACGTTGGCTCCGACGGAGAATGCTTTGGTTAGGATTTTTACTTCGGATTTTGTTCGGCGTGTTCGGATTTGGTTGTCGAGTTGCGGGTGGCGGTAGTTCTTAATTATTCTTTCTTTTTTTATTATTTGATTATCTAAATATATTTTTGCTTCGGCGCCTTTGGAGATTAGTTTCATATATGGTTTATTATAATATAATTTAAAAATCTAATTATTGATGAAAAAAGATAGCAAAAAGTACTTAATAATGATAAACTTCCCTGAGAAGGAAATATATTCGCAGAGTTAATTAATTCAAGTAGAGGGCTACATGAATATAAAATTTATATTTGTTTAAAAAAAGAATTTAATGATGTCCCGAATTGGTATATCCATCTTAAAGGTTTTTAATTACTTATCAATTTACTATTAAAACTTTATTTTTCCCCGAAACTTCTTAGCCATTTTTTGCATTGTCTTTTGGTCAATTTTCCCTTCGGAAAGTCCTGATTGCATACCAATCATTTCTTTTAGCATTTTATATTGTTTAAGAAGTTCTCTTATTTCTGTCGTTGTCGTCCCGCTTCCTTTTGCTATTCTCTGTATTCTTGAAGTTTGTTTTTCAAGTATTTCAGGATTGCCAATTTCTTCAGCAGTCATAGATGATATTGCAGATTTCCAGTGTTTCATTTTTGCTTCTTGCTTTAACAAAACATCTTTTGGAATTTTCGCCGAAGAAAAACCAGGAATCATCCCTACAAGTTTATCCATGCTTCCCATTTTATTCATCTGTTCAAGTTGAGCATACAAATCCATCAAGGTAAATTTCCCTTTCTTTAATCTCTCTTCAATTCTTTTTTGCTGTTTCTTATCTGTAGCAGATGTTACTTTTTCTATTAAAGAATTTAAATCTCCGACCCCAAGCAATCGTGAAATAAAAGATTTTGGGTCAAAACTTTCTATCTCGTGAATTTGCTCTCCGACCCCAATAAAAAAAACTGGGGATTTTGTCTCTGCGCAAGCTGTTAAAGCCCCTCCTGCTTTAGAAGTTCCGTCCATCCTTGTAATTACAATCCCATCAATAGAAAGCGCCTTCTGAAACTCTTCTGTTTGTTTTTTAGCAGCCTGACCAATATCTGCAGGCATTACTAAAATTCTATAATCTGGCTTCAAACTCTTATTAATTCTCTTTATTTCTTTTATTAATTCTTTATTAAGTCCGTCTCTTCCGGCAGTATCAACTAAAACCAACTCAAATTTTGAAATTTCTTTTTCAAATTTTTTTATTATTTTAACAGGGTCCTTTTCATCTTTTTCTGTAAAACAAACAAGGTGAGCTTTTTTGGCCATTTGCTCAAGTTGTTCCATTGCTGCAGGCCTCTGAGTGTCTAAACCAAAAAGAGCAACCTTTTTCCCTCTTTTTGAATAATAAAAACCAATCTTAGATATTGAAGTAGTCTTTCCTCCCCCATACAAACCTAAAAATAAAATTTTCGTTTTACCTGAAAACTTTATCTCTTTCTTTTCTCCTAAAAGAATTAACACCTCGTCGTGTATTAATTTAATAAGCTGTTCTTTCTTATCTATTCCTTTTATATTCTCATCATATGCAAGTTTCTTTATTTTTTGTGATAATCCAAAAACTAGTTCAACATTTACATCTGCTTCAATTAAAGCTCTTTGAATATCTTTAATAACAGAATCAATTAGAGATTTATCTAAAAATATCGCATTGGAGATTTTCTTGACTCCTAACTTTAATGCACTTCCAATTTTTTCAAGCACCATTATTAGAATAAATTCACAGGTTTTTTATATCTTTGTTTGTTGTGTAAGTATAAAAATATTGATGTTAAAAAAATAGTTTTCGCTAAAACTTATCCTGAAAAGCGAGAATTCCTTTCAATCTATTATCTTTGAAAAGTTGTTGGAGGAAAAGAAAAAGCAGGAGAAAAATTTGTCAAAATAAAATGGGTAAAACCAACAGATGTTCAAAAATATTTTACTACTTCTCTACACCAAAATTTGCTGAAGTATCTAAAAACTATAGAATAATTTGCACACATTATTACTAATTTGTAATTGCGACTTGAATTTTCTCTTAGACACTCGCCAGCTTAATTTAAACTTCCCTTCAGGATACTACACTAAAGTGGAGGTTTGCTTTTAGCCCTTTTTGAAGTTCCCTTAATAAGATTCTTTAGTTTAATAATTATGAAGATTATTATTAAAATTAAAAGAATTAATAAAATTAAAAATAACAAATTTTTTCTAAGAGGTATCTCTTCTTCGCAGGGAAAAGGACAAGGACCTCCGCAATCAATTCCAGCTTCGCCCTGATTTTGTATTCCGTCTGAACAAGTCGGACAAGGAGGACAAGGACCCCCGCAATCAATTAATAATTCACAACCCCTGCTATGACAATTTTTTATTCCATCAAAGCAACTTGGTTCCTCTGTAAAATAACAAGATTGGGACTCTGATGGTTTTGCTACTTTAAAGACAGAATTATTGCATTCATTTAAATCTTTACAATTTCTTATTTGAAAACCGCAAGAATCCTTTTCTATACCTTTTTGAGAACAAATTTCCGTAAAGTAAAAATAATCTTTCTGCGACAATACTTTTATATCAAAAGATCTTTTAAGATTCTGACAAATATCCCAATCGTCGCAAACCCATTTTTCAATACAGTAACCTCCTCCACCTCCACCCCTCCCTCTTGGCTCTTCTTCTGGGGGGCATACAACAAGCTCTACTGTAACATTCCACATTTGGGAAACACTAAGTAAGCCGTCACTGGCAACTATTGTAACATTATGTTCGCCCATCACATCACAACCAAAAATGTAATTAAAACTATCTAAATAATTCATTTCTGTATGCTTCTTTAAAGCACCATCAACGTACCAATCAATATCTGGAATTGTTTCATCAGGGTCATGAACCTCTACAGTAAAACTTGCTATATCTGTCCCACTTAAATTAAAATTTTCTTCAACAGGGGTATAATTAATAATTTGAGGAGGTCTATTTTCATCAGTAACTGTTACAGAAAAATCTTCGCAAACAGATTTGGGATTTCCGTTTTTTGGATAGCAAAGGCTTATATTCTCGTGAGTACTCTCAAGGGGATTATCTACAACGCATACAGTTACATTATACACACCTACTTGTTCTGATTGTGGTGTGTAATTCATAATCCCAAAATTGTCTATTTCAAAAAGGTTTTCTTCTGAAAAACTTATATTAAAATAAAGATTCCCCTCGCTGGAATTTCCATCTTCTACATCATTTACACTCATTTGATGATAAAATGTAGAATTTTCACCGCGTGTCCAAACAGTTTGTGCTCCTATCCCCTGCATAACAGGAGGATTATTTATTTCAATCACAGTTATATTCACATTTTTAGTATCAACACAACAGGAAGAATTATAATTATCATTGACAGAAACAACATAACTGCGAGTTCCTATATGAATCTTTCTCAAGATCCCAGAAACAATAGCAAACTTATTAATACTTTTTTCTTTTCCAATAAGAATTACAAAAAAAGGATTTTTTGGGGATATATCTCCTATCAAGATGTCTCTATCGATATCACTCGCATTAAAATTGTATAACAGATGAGCTCCTTCACAAACCAATATCTTATCATCAATATAATCTAATATAGGTGCAGAATTAGGAACACTAACATAAAATACGACTTCCTTAGAAATCCAATTTCCAATGTCTCTCTGCGCAAATACAGTCAGACGATTACCCCACCTTGTTGCGTTAAAAGTTATATTTGGACTAAAAGATAAATTAGAAAAAACATAATCCCCATCTGCTAAATCATAAAGAGAATAGTTCCATTCAACAACTTCAAATTCTGCTGAAACATTCAGCTCAAGAGTATAAGGCTCTCCTACACTAAAATTATAAGTGATATTTAATGGCGAATAAATCTTTATTTGCGAAGTATCTTCAACAAAAATACTTAAATTTCCACTTATCCCTTTACCAGTTATTTTATTTGGGGAAAATATATCTGAAGCAAAAAGGAATACTAGTATCACAAAAGCTGTCATTCCATATAATAAAATAACTGGTACATCCTTTTTCATTTTTGTCATCTCCATTGAAAATGAAAACTCGAAACATTGTTAAATGTTGCTTTTTTCATTGAATAATTAAAATAAACTAATATAAAAACTTACCCTAATCCCTGGTCAACTCAATAAGTGTAGATTTGTAAATTCTCCGACCAACTCGTCCCAAGTTTTTTATTCCCTAACTATCTTCCAATAAATAATAAACAGCACTAAGATGACTAATAAAACTAATAATAAAATATACAAATTTTTTTGAGAGTTTAATAATTTTAAAGAGATTATTTTAGAAGTAGTCTTCCCGCCGTAATAAAGAGTGATTAAAGCTGTAACTTCTTTACCTTTTATCTCAGAAGAATCAACAAAAATAGTAATATTCTTTTTTTCCCATGACTTTAAATGGATAATAGGAGAACCAAAGACTTTGCTTCCTAAAGAAACTTCTGCATATAAATCATTAATTTCATTATTCCAAAAACTCTCAACTTCAAAATCAAATCTTGCCAAATCAATTTTATTAATCTCCTTAGAACATTTTATAATATCTACAAAAAATTCACCTAATTTAAAAAAATCTTCTTCTCTTGCAAAACGCTCTCCCCCATAATCAATCAAAGCTACAGCACCATAAACCCCTGATGACATTTCTGAAGTATTCATCATTTCGTAAGTTTCAGAAGACGCTAAAGATTCAATAAGTACACTTTTAAAATTTAAATTCGCGACTCTGCTCTCTTCCTTAAAAATCTGAACAATAGGACTGGCTAAAACAGATTCATTCCCTTGATTAATTATTTTTAAACCTACTTTCAAACGCTCGCCAACATTTCCATTAGGAACATTTAGTTCAACTTTCACATTTTTTCCAGGATACGGAACAAAAACTTTTATAATCCCCCTCGCATCAGAAATAAGTTTTATTCCTTCTGAATTTCCCAATTTTTGTTTAGCCCCAATTATTAATTTATTTAAACCATAAATCTCTACATTATCAGGAATTTTAAGAGTTGCAACAACTTTTTCGCTTCCAGAAATTTCCGTTTTATCCAGAAACACATATTCAGACAAATCTCCTTCAACATAAACATAAGAAACAACTCCTTCGTCAAAAATAAAATTAAAAGTAAAATTTTTTTCAAGAAAAGACCTGAAATCAATTTCATAAGAACCTGGACTGATTCCTGAAATAGCAAATGCTCCTTCAATAGACAATAAAATCAAAACAAACATCCATTTTTTCATTTTTGTCGTCTCCATTGAAAATGAAAACTCGGAACATTGTTAAATGTTGCTTTTTTCATTAAAATTTAAACAAATAAAGGTTTTTATTAATTATGCTTGCTCAAAAGAAATGGAAATCTCATCAGACAAATTACCAATTAAAGAATTTGATGGAATAGTAAGAGACAGGTCAAAAACTATACTTTTTCCTATTAAAAAAGATTCGCAAATCTGTGTTGAAGTGTCTGGTGAAAGAATTTCATAAAATTCATCTAAATTAAAACCACTTGGAGGAATACACGCTCCAGATTCAATATTTGAGATTCTATATTTATAGGAAGGAGCTGTCCCGCCGATAAAACTTTCAGCATTTTTTCCTGTACTGAAATTCAAACTCAAATTAAGATTTCCTATGTTTTCTATAACAAATCCTGAACTGACAGGATCCCATGTCCCGTTGACAACATTCCCTAAAGTATCAACAAAAGAATAAGAAGCATTTCCAAAAACGAAACCTATCCCCCAATTAATATTATCAACAGTAAAATTTATCAGTACAGATTCTTCAATAGTTAAATTAATAACACTTGAATC
>Ga0315545_1005496_pt1 | contig 10146 bp, 10 predicted proteins | sample SalMarSW160210MG_FD_203096 | JGI IMG/M metagenome (GOLD analysis project Ga0315545, IMG submission 203096) | Salt marsh sediment microbial communities from the Plum Island Ecosystem LTER, Massachusetts, United States - Salt Marsh Sediment SW1602-10 ...
AAAGTCATTTTACCCAATAAGCCTCTTTATTATTCAAAGGTTTAAAATTCACCTAGGCTCAGGCACGAAAGGGACTTGACAAGCAGGGAAGAAGGTGGTAGTATGATATGCGGTAAACGGTTGCCGTCAACCGCAAGTGAAAGGATGAATATTTACTTGAAGAGAATTTATATTAAGGAACCGGTCTGTATTGGCTGTCATCTCTGTGAGGTGTATTGCCAGGCGGAGCACTCACAATCAAAGGACTTAATCAAGACCTTTAAGAGGGAATTTCCTCAACCATTGCCACGTGTATCAGTTGAGGAAAGAAAACCGCTGGCATTTTCGGTCCGCTGCCAGCATTGTGACGAGCCTCCCTGTGTTTATGCCTGCCTTACCGGCGCACTGCAGAGGGATGCCGAGAGCGGCGTGGTTACCTTGGATGAAGAGAAGTGCATCGGTTGCTGGACATGTATATTGGCTTGTCCCTTTGGCGCTATCAGGCAAGATACAAACCGGGGAATAATCTCTAAATGTGACCTATGCCCGGGAAGTGAATTCCCGGTGTGCGTCACTAAATGTCCTAATGAGGCGCTGGTATATGTGGAGAAATAATGCTGTGCCCGAAGCCGGGCAATATATTCTTAAAAGGAGGTAGCTATGTCATACAATTGGGGTCCACATTATATTGTTCCTTCGGAAGTGATAAAGAAGTATTCCGGCAATGTTCTGTTACGGGAGGAGTTTGATGAAGACCTGGTGAGTAAGGAGTTAGAAGAATTGGGTCTCACCGGACCTATCGTGAGGGTAAACAACCCCTGGTACTATCGTAAGAAGAATACGGATAGCTGGATTAGGATTGGTGAGTCCGAGGATAGGCAGGAAAATTTTCCGGTGCGGTGGGACACCACGGGATTGGAAAATGGGCAGTACGAAATACTGGGGTTAATGCATGTCTTCGTCAAAAAGGGCGATGAGGAAAGGGCTATCGCCCGAGAAAATGTAGTTGAGGTTACCGTCGAGAACTAGAGGCGGGCGTAAGGAAAGGGCTAAGGATGAAGGATGATTGTCATAATTGATTATGGTGCCGGTAATTTGCTCAGCGTGGCTAATGCTATCACCAAGCTGGGTTACCAGCCGAGGATAACCAGCGACCCCGCTGAGGTGGTTAAGGCCGGTGTCGTCATCCTGCCCGGTGTTGGTGCTGCCGGTGATACCATGGATAATCTCAAGAGATTGAAGCTGGTTGAACCCATTCGGCAGCTCATTACCGAGGGGCGGCCCTTTTTAGGTGTTTGTGTTGGGCTACAGGTCTTGTTTACCAGCACCGAAGAAGGTGGTGGGCATGAGTGCCTTGATATTATTCCCGGGCGGGTATGCAAGCTTCCCTCGGGGCTAAAGATACCGCATATGGGATGGAACCAGGTAAGGCAGACGCTTCCCCACCCCCTATTTGAGGGGATACCAGACGAAGCCAACTTCTACTTCGTCCACAGCTATTATGTGGAGCCGGAGGACAAGTCGCTGGTGGTTGGTGAGACTGAATACGGCGTTCGCCTGTGCAGTGTCATTGCCCGAGGAAATCTTATAGCCACCCAGTTTCACCCCGAAAAGAGCGGGGAGAACGGACTTAAGCTCTATGACAATTTTATAAGGCTGGCTCTGGCAGCAAGGGTAAGGTAAGACATTATGGCGAAGATGGAAAAACTAAAATACCTTATTATAGGCAACTCCGCCGGCGGCATCGGGGCGGCTGAAGCCATCCGTGATGTGGATAAAAAGGGAGCAATTACCATAGTCTCCGATGAGCCCTACCCCGCCTATTCCCGGCCGCTTATTTCAGAGTACCTGGCAAGTAGGCGCCCCCTGGAGAAGATGTTGTTCCGGCCAGCGGACTTTTATGAGAAGAACCGCATCCAGACTATCCTCGGGCAGAAAGTAGAGCAGCTTGATGTTGGTGAACGTACCATTGGGCTGGAGAACGGAAGAAAGATAGCCTGGGAGAAGCTGCTTCTGGCAACCGGTGGCTCGCCCATTGTCCCCCAGATGGAGGGCATTGACCACAGTGGGGTCTTTACCTTTGGCACATTGGATGAGGCTAAGGCTATAGACCAGTATCTTGGCCAGCGCGTAGGGCGGGCGGTGGTTATTGGTGGTGGTCTCATCGGCGTAAGCGCCACCGAGGCGCTGGTGAAACGGGGGGTTAAAGTCACCATAGTGGAGATGAAGGAGCGGATTCTAAACACTATCCTGGACGAAGAGGCATCAGCTCTAGCCGAAGAAAGGCTAAAAAAGGCAGGGGTTGAAATCACAACTGGGCATACTGTGGCTGCGGTCAGCAGCTACTATCTGTCTGGGGAGGTAACCGGAGTTACCCTGGATGATAGCCGCCCGATACCCTGCGAACTGGTGGTAGTAGCCATTGGTGTCCAGCCACGCACCGACTTAGCCGGCACGGGGATAAAGGTAAACCGTGGCATAGTGGTTGGCCGCCATATGGCTAGTTCTTCAGCTGGTGTTTATGCCTGCGGTGACGTTGCTGAGGCTTATGATTTCATCTACGGCGAGAATCGGCTTACCCCTATCTGGCCCAACGCCTACCTGGGGGGAAGGGTAGCCGGGTTTAACATGGCGGGCGTCCCCACGGAATACGCCGGAGGTACAGCCATGAATTCTCTTAAATACTTCGGGCTGGCTATTGTCTCCGCCGGCATGGTGGAGCCACCGGATAACAGCTACGAGGTGCTGGTTAGGAAACATGACCACACCTATAAAAAGGTCATTCTAAAGGACGGGCTGGTATTAGGTCTGGTCTTCGCCGGCGACATTGAGAAGTCGGGAATAGTCTTTAGTTTGATGAAGGACAGGATAAATGTTGAGGGTTTCAAGCAGGCGCTGGTGGCTGATGACTTCGGTCTTATCTCTCTCCCTGAGGAGATATGGAGAGAACGCCTGGAAACGCCGCCTTCGCTATTAGCCTCCTCGGTAGCCCCTCCCGGGCAGCCCGAGGAGATAGTAATAGGAGAGTAGGGATTTTAAGGAGCTTAGTATGAAAGACATTAACCAAGTACAGAACCCATACCGGGACGGCAAGGTCATTGATGCCTGCTCTATCTTTGGGGCAATGGATACCTCAGGCAAGAGGTTCTCCGGGGAGGGCGTCATCGCGGCCATTGCCAATATGCATGACCGCGGCAACGGCCTAGGTGGAGGCTTTGCCATTTACGGATTATATCCGGAGTATGCCAACCTCTATGCCCTCCATGTAATGTACCAGAGCGGCAAGGGACAGCGAGATACTGAATCATTCCTCAGAGCAAGGTTTGACCTGGCTCATGCTGAGGAGATTCCCACCCGACCGACCCCAGCCATTGCGGAGGCGCCCCTACTCTGGCGCTACTTCCTGGAACCGGATAAGCGCAAGCTTAACGGGCAATCAGAGGATGACTACATCGTGGAGCGGGTGATGGAGATAAATACCAGGTTAGCTGACAGCTTTGTCTTTTCCAGCGGTAAGGATATGGGGGTGTTTAAGGGAGTGGGCTACCCTGAGGAGATAGCTGACTACTTCCGCCTCGAGCAATACCAAGGCCACCTGTGGACGGCACATGGGCGGTTCCCCACCAATACCTCGGGGTGGTGGGGTGGTGCCCACCCATTCTCTATCCTGGACTGGACGGTGGTTCACAACGGGGAGATTTCCTCCTACGGGATAAATAAACGTTATCTGGAGCAGTTTGGCTACCACTGCACCATGCAGACCGATAGCGAGGTGGTGGCTTATGCTGTTGACCTGCTGATGCGCAAGCACAATCTGCCGATAGAGATAGCGGCCAAGGTACTAGCGCCACCTTTCTGGGCTGAGATTGAGCGGCTTCCCATGGAAGAACAGAAACTACTGCTGACCTTGCGCCAGGTCTATGGCAGCCTGCTCTTAAACGGACCTTTTACCGTTATCATCGCCCGCCATGGTGAGATGATTGGGCTTACCGACCGCATCAGGCTGCGGCCGCTTACCGTGGGGGTAAAGGGCGATACGTTGTACCTTTCGTCTGAGGAATCAGCTATTCGCCTTATCTGCCCCGACCTGGATAAGTCTTGGATTCCGATGGGCGGTGAGCCTATCACCGGCAGGCTGGGGCAGCCGCTTCAGCCAGAGACAGTGCCGGTTGGAGGGGAGGTATCAGGTGCTGACTAAAAGGATTATTCCCTGCCTTGATGTGAAAGAGGGACGGGTGGTAAAGGGAACCAGCTTCGTCCAGCTGCGCGATGCCGGTGACCCAGTAGAGCTAGCCAGCCTCTACTACCAAGAGGGTGCTGACGAGCTGGTCTTTCTAGATATAACCGCCACCCCGGAGGGGCGGGATACCATGGTAGATGTTGTTGAGCGCATCTCGGAGCAGGTCTTTATCCCCCTCACCGTGGGCGGGGGACTGCGCCGCCTAGACGACATGCGGCGTATGCTGATGGCGGGGGCGGATAAGGTGTCGGTAAACACGGCAGCGGTGCTCAAACCAAATTTAATTAACGAGGGGGCGGCAAAATTCGGCAGCCAGTGCATCGTTGTCGCCATAGATGCCAAACGGCTGGAGAACAAAAGCAGCCCCCGCTGGGAGGTCTATATCTATAGCGGACAGAAGCCGACCGGCATAAGCGCCCTTGACTGGGCAAGACGGGCGGTGGAGCTTGGCGCCGGGGAGATACTGCTTACCAGCATGGATGCCGACGGGCATCGGGCGGGATACGATATTGAGCTTACCCGCGCCGTCTCCGAGGCAGTGAGCGTGCCGGTTATTGCTAGCGGTGGTGCCGGCAATCTGGAAGACCTTTATCAGGCGCTGGCTTCGGGCAGGGCGGATGCCGTTCTTGCCGCCAGCATCTTCCACTACCGGACCCACTCCATTGGTGAGACCAAGGAGTACCTAGCAAAACAAGGAATTCCGATAAGAGTTTAAGAGGGAAACTAATGAAGACCTATCTGCCGACCAAATTCATAGTGGAGAGAGACCCTGAGCGCTGTATTCAGTGTCAGGTGTGCGTCAACCAGTGCACCTTTGATGCTCACTACTATGACCCTGAGGATAACGTGGTGATAAGTCGCGACGAGAACTGTGTTGGCTGTCATCGCTGTGTTGTTTTCTGCCCTACTGAAGCCTTAACCATCAGACGAAGCCTGTTGGACTACCGGGATAACTACAACTGGCGCCCCGAGGTTATTGAGGACATCATCAAGCAGGCTGAGACGGGAGGGGTGCTCCTTACCGGCATGGGTGGCGATAAAGGCCAGCGCATTTACTGGGACCATCTGTTACTCAACGCCAGCCAGGTAACCAACCCCTCCATTGACCCGCTGCGCGAGCCGATGGAGCTTACCACCTATCTGGGGCGAAAGCCGGATAAGGTGGAACTTGACCCAGAGTCCCTGAAGCTGAAGACAGAACTAGCCCCTCAGGTCAGGCTGGAAGTCCCGGTTATGTTTGCTGCCATGTCCTACGGTGCAGTAAGCCTTAATGTCCATGAGTCTCTAGCTCGGGCGGCTAGCGAGATGGGCACGCTGTGGAACACCGGTGAGGGTGGGCTTCACCCCAGCTTATACCAGTATGGCAATAATACCATTGTTCAGGTGGCATCAGGACGCTTCGGGGTTCACCCTGAATACCTTGATGTGGCCAAGGTAATTGAGATTAAGATTGGGCAGGGGGCCAAGCCCGGCATTGGCGGTCATCTTCCCGGAGAGAAGGTCAGTGCCGAGGTCTCCATGACCCGGATGATTCCCCGTGGGACTGATGCCCTCTCCCCCGCCCCCCAGCATGACATCTACTCCATTGAGGACTTAGCCCAGCTTGTTTACGCCCTGAAAGAGGCAACGAATTATACCAAGCCGGTATCGGTGAAGATTGCTGCCGTCCATAACTCGGCGGCGATTGCCAGCGGTATGGTGCGGGCTGGGGCTGACATCATCGTTCTTGACGGGCTCAGGGGCGCCACCGGTGCCGCCCCCAAGGTTATCCGTGATAACGTGGGCATCCCTATTGAGCTGGCTCTAGCCTCAGTGGATAGCCGCCTGAGGTGGGAGGGGATACGCAACCAGGCGTCTATTGTGGTCTCAGGGGGAATAAGAAGCAGCGGTGATGTGGCTAAGGCCATTGCCCTGGGCGCTGATGCCGTTTACATCGGCACCGCCGCCCTGATTGCTCTCGGCTGCACTGTCTGCCAGCAATGCCATACCGGCAAGTGTGCCTGGGGTATCTGCACCACCGACCTTGCCCTGACCAAGAGGGTCAATCCTGACATCGGCGCCCGCAGGCTGGCTAATCTACTTCGCAGCTGGAGCCTGGAGCTTAAGGATATTCTGGGCGGTATGGGCGTTAACGCCCTGGAGAGCCTTCGCGGCAACCGCCTGCACCTGAGGGGTGTCGGGCTTAGTGACACCGAACTTGAAATCCTGGGGGTAAGGATGGCGGGGGGTTGAAAATGGTAATGAAAGAGACAAGCCGGACAGTAAAAATAGACGCCCGTGGTCTCCACTATCGGGAGCTTAATACCAAGCTGAGAGAAGCTGTTTCAAATGGCACCCGTAAGGTTGAGCTCCAGAATATTTACGGGCAGAGGTATATCGGCACCAATTTAGATAAGCCGGTTGACATTGAGATATTCGGCACACCGGGCAATGACCTGGGAGCATTTATGGACGGGCCCAGGATTACTGTACGCGGCAATGCCCAGGACGGCTGCGGCAACACCATGAACAATGGTGAAATCATCATCCATGGTCATGCAGGCGATATCCTCGGTTTATCAGCCAGAGGCGGCAAAGTATTCGTCAGAGACGATGTCGGCTACCGGGCGGGTATCCATATGAAGGAATACCAGGATAAGAATCCGGTGGTGGTTATCGGCGGCACGGCTCAGGACTTCTTGGGCGAGTACATGGCCGGAGGTATTCTAATTCTGCTCGGTCTAAATCTGGGTGAAGGAGAATATCACAAGGCGAAATCCATCGGCACCGGAATGCACGGGGGTGTCATCTATATAAGGGGGAATGTCAAGGACTACCAACTGGGCAAAGAGGTGGGCAGCGCTCCGCTGGAAGAGAACGACTACCAGCTTCTGCGAAAACTCGTTGGGGAGTTTGCCACTCACTTTGGCTATAAGGCTGCTGAGATATTGAAACATGATTTTATAAAACTATTCCCCCGCTGGCTTAGACCTTACGGCAGGCTTTATGCCTATTGAGTAAAAGAGGTTTTTAGATGCCGTTAAATGCTGCCGATACTGCCTGGCTCCTAGTTTCTTCAGCACTGGTGATGCTAATGACACCGGGCGTAGCCCTGTTCTATGGCGGCATGGTGAGAAGGAAGAACATCCTTTCTACCATCATGATGAGCTTTGCAATCCTGGCTCTGGTTGGCCTGCTCTGGGTTCTCTATGGTTACAGCCTGAGCTTTGGCTCTGACCATGGCGGTCTTATCGGGGGGCTGGACTATGTTTTTCTCCAGGGCGTGGGGCAAGAGCCATCAACTATCTATGCGTCCACCGTCCCTCACCTGGCTTTCATGATATTTCAGGCAATGTTTGCTATTATCACCGTTGCCCTAATTACCGGGGCAGTGGTGGAGCGAATGAAATTCAGTGCCCTTATGGTCTTTTCTGTCCTGTGGTTAACCTTCGTCTACTGCCCGGTAGCCCACTGGGTCTGGGGTAGCGGCGGCTGGCTGGCTAAACTGGGTGCTCTGGATTTTGCTGGGGGCACGGTGGTTCATATAACTGCTGGCGTATCGGCGCTGGCTTTAGCCTGGCTGCTCGGTCCGCGCAAGGGCTTCCTGGAGAAGCAGACAATGGAGCCGAGCAATATTCCTATGGTGGTGCTTGGTGCCGGCTTGCTCTGGTTCGGCTGGTTCGGCTTTAATGCCGGCAGTGCCCTCACCGCTGGCGGTCTGGCATCCAGCGCCTTTGTCGCTACCAACACCTCGGCAGCGGCAGCGGCTTTCACCTGGATGGTGCTTAGCTGGATTTACCATCGGCCTACTGTGCTCGGTATTGCCACCGGAGCCGTCGCCGGACTGGTAGCCATTACCCCAGCCGCTGGCTTTGTCTCGCCACTGATGGGAATCCCCATAGGTGTTGGCGCCGCCGTCGTCTGCTACTACTGCATGCTGCTGAGAACGAGGCGGGGCATAGACGAATCTTTAGATGTCTGGGCAGTCCACGGTATGGGGGGTACCTGGGGAGCGTTGGCTACCGGTGTTTTTGCTAGTGTCGCCGTCAACTCGGCTGGCGCCGATGGCTTGCTTCTGGGTAATGCCATGCAGGTTCTAAAGCAGCTGGTGGGCATTGCCGCCGTCTGGGTCTTTGCCTTCGGCGCTACCTGGGTCTTGGGCAAGATAATTGACGTTACCATGGGGCTCAGGGTTACCACGGTTGAGGAAACTGTGGGCTTGGACATCTCGCAGCACGGTGAAAGGGCTTACGGAGGAGTGCTGCGGTGAAGAAGATAGAAGCCATCATCAGGGAGGAAAGGCTGGATGCGGTGAAAAAGGCTCTTGAGGCTAGCGGTTATTTGGGTATGACCGTAAGCGAGGTCAGCGGTCACGGTCGGCAAGGAGGTCTCACCTTGCAGTGGCGCGTCGGAGAATACAAGGTGGATTTTTTGCCCAAGCTCAAGGTTGAGGTGGTGGTGCTTGATGAGGATGTGTCACGAACACTAAACGCTATCACTGCTGCCGCCCGGACCGGTGAGATGGGGGACGGCAAGATATTTGTCCTCCCGGTTGATGATGCCGTGCGCGTCAGGACCGGTGAGGGAGGCGATAACGCGATATGAAAACAAAAGGAGGGTTATAAAACATGCCAACCAAAAGTAGAGAGGAAAGCAAACAACATGTCCTTAAGATGGCGGAGCAGCACGATGTCAAGTTCATCAGGCTATGGTTCACCGACATCCTGGGTATGCTCAAGAGCTTTGCCATCACTGTAGAGGAACTGGAGGGTGCTCTTAGGGACGGGGTGGGCATTGATGGCTCCTCAATTGAGGGCTTTGCCCGCATTGACGAAAGTGACATGGTGGCTATACCTGACCCCGCTACCTTCCGGCTCCTTCCCTGGCGCCCCAAGGAGCACGCGGCAGTAGCTAGGATGTTCTGTGACATAGTAAGACCGGGCGGCGAGCCTTTTGAGGGTGACCCGCGGCTTGTCCTGAAAAGGAACCTGAAAAGAGCAGCTGAGAAGGGCTACACCTACTACGTCGGCCCGGAGCTTGAGTACTTCTATTTCAAGGATTCAAGCTGCACCGAGCCGCTAGACCAGGGGGGATATTTTGATATGGACCCGCACGATGCGGCTATTGACCTGAGGCGGGAAACGGTGCTCGCCCTGGAGGAGATGGGTATCGCCATTGATAAATCACATCATGAGGTGGCTACCTCCCAGCATGAGATAGATATGCACTACACTGATGCTCTGAGCATGGCTGACAACGTGATGACCTACCGCATAGTGATTAAGGAAATAGCGCTAAAGCAGGGGGTCTATGCCACCTTTATGCCCAAACCGGTCTTCGGCGTCAATGGCAGCGGTATGCACGTCCACCAGTCGCTGTTCAAGGGTGATACCAATGCCTTCTTTGACAAGAAGGGTAAGTACCATCTTTCCAAGACTGCCTTAAACTTCGTTGCCGGGCTTCTGAAATATGCCCCAGAGATTACTGCCGTCACTAGCCAGTGGGTAAATTCCTATAAGCGGCTGGTACCCGGCTACGAGGCACCGGTCTATATCTCCTGGGCAACGCGCAACCGCTCTGACCTTATCCGGGTTCCGGAATACAAGCCAGGCTTTGAGGATGCCACCAGGTTTGAGCTTCGCTCCCCCGACCCCGCCTGCAACCCGTACCTCTGCTTCAGTGTGATGCTGGCTGCCGGGCTGGCAGGGATTGATGAGGGACTGGCACCGCCGGAACCGGTGGAAGAAAACGTATACCACATGAGTGAGGAGAAAAGAAAGGCTCTGGGCATAGGCACCTTGCCCGCCAGCCTTCTGGAGGCGATACAGCTTGCCGAAAAGAGTGAGCTGGTGCGAAAAGCCCTTGGCGACCATGCCTTTGAAGCCTTCATCAAAAACAAGAAGATTGAATGGGACCAGTATCAGATTCAGGTGACCGACTACGAGCTT
>Ga0315545_1005497_pt1 | contig 10145 bp, 9 predicted proteins | sample SalMarSW160210MG_FD_203096 | JGI IMG/M metagenome (GOLD analysis project Ga0315545, IMG submission 203096) | Salt marsh sediment microbial communities from the Plum Island Ecosystem LTER, Massachusetts, United States - Salt Marsh Sediment SW1602-10 ...
CTTTGAATCCGCTGCTTTTTATAGCTTCCCGGGTCAGATATTGTTATGTGTCCCAAGCTCCTGCCATCGATCAGGAGATACCTGGAACAGGCCACCCTGCTTGAAGCATCTATCTCTATAGGGTCAATAATCCCTTCCAGTATTCGTGGCCAGCTTTCCTCTTTTACATCTCCTTCCCTCCCATGTAGTTCTATCACCTCTATTATCAAGCGTTTTTGAACACGCAGCAGAACCATCAAATCAGTAACGATAGGGGTCCGTTTCTTTCCCTCCGTAAATGCCATCCGATAAACCTTAAAAGCTGAAAATTTATACTCTGGAATGCTGAACATACTCCTTCTCAGAAATTCAAATTCGTAGTGTGTCCCTCTTGTATTATTGTATTCCTCAAGAAAAAGCTGAGTTATCTCTTCGCGCCTTCCATCCACGGTGAATTACCCCCTCGTTTAATCATACCCCCAACCAACTTCAAATAGAAGACCTTGTACTCGTTCATATGATTGGTGACACTTTAACTTCCTTCTTCGTCATTGCGAGCCGAAGGCGTGGCAATCTCGGAAAACAAAACTCTAAATACTAAATCCGAAATACTAAACAATATCAAATGACCAAAATTCCAATCAGCAAAACAGTTTTGAATTTAAATATTGGGATTGCTTCGTCGCAAAGCTCCTCGCAATGACACAACTCCATGCTTCAAAGTGTCCATCATCTATCTGAACTAGATCAGACCTGGTGAAGTTCGAGGATAGGTTGGAGGCTTCATCGTAGGCTGTCATGGTAAATTATACCGAAGAAAGCTAAAATACGATGGCAGTTTGATTTACCTGGCAAAGACTAAATAGAATATGAGGAAAGGAGGTCCAGATGAAGAACACCAGATGGTTGATTCTGTTCCTGGTAGTGGTGCTGGCATTCGGTGCTGCTGGCTGCGCCCGGGGAGGTAGCGTTTCTGTTACGCCACAGCAACAAACTGGAATATGGGTTACTGGCCAGGGTGAAGTGATGGCGGTCCCTGACATAGCTGAGTTGCGCCTTGGTGTTGAGGTTCAGGCGGATACCGTGGCTGAGGCTCAAACACAGGCAAGCGACGCAATGGATAAAGTGCAGCAGGCATTGGAAGACAACGGTGTAGCTGAGAAAGACATCCAGACACAGCAATACAGCATCTATCCCGTGACGAAATGGATTAGCGACAGAGATGAGCAGGTGATTGTTGGCTATCGAGTGACTAATATAGTGGTTGCCAAGATAAGGGACGTTGACGAGGCCGGTGCTATTATTGATGCTGTAGCGGAGGCTGGTGGTGATTCTACCAGGATTCAGGCCATAAGCTTTGGCGTAGATGATAAGACTCCGTACTACGAACAGGCACGAGCGAAAGCGGTGGAAGATGCGCACAACAAGGCAGCGCAACTGGCCGAGCTAGCCGACGTTGGACTGGGCAAAGCAACTTATATTTCTGAAGGTGCTGCCTATTTGCCGGTGCGTGCGGATTCCTATGATATCTACCCCGAAGCTGGTGGTACCACTCCGATTAGCCCTGGGGAACTGAAAATAACTGTCCAGGTTCAGGTGATTTACCAGATAGTCTAGCCGCCTGGAAGATTGGCGTCTTATTAAACAAAGGAAATCATCGTCTTTATTGCCCGGTTCTTTCCTTTGTTCGCGTTTATTTCGATCATCCTTTTATATCTCTGTAACGGCAATTCATGGGTCACCATATCATCAAGTTTAATCTTTCCTTCCTTAACAAGGTCGATAGCTATTTCAAAGGTGTGCCTCTTTTCCCCGTTAAAGGTGTTATAGCCATAACAAAAGACTCCCTTTAAAGTCTGTAATTTAAGCCATAAAGGCGTTGGATCAAGCTTCACCTCACTGGTAATACCGACAACACTCAAGACCCCGCCCGCCGCCATTATCCTCATGCTGTTATTCAGCGTTTCAGAATTTCCTACAGTATCAAAAATCTTTGTGAACCCACCCATTGATATCTTTTCCCCCATCATCGGTTGATAAGACTCCGCCCCGGTTATCCTTCGGGTATGGTCAAAAATGTCTCCATCAGTGATGACAGTATTCGCCCCCATTTTTGCCACAAACTCGGCTTGAAACGGTGAAGGTTCACTAACAGTGATATTGCAATCTATACCCAATGCTCTTATTGACTGAACAATAAGAGAGCCTATAACACCTCCACCTATTACCAGGACTTTATCGTCCTTATCCGGCTTGTTATCAAGCACTGCCTGCAAGGCTACTGCGAGAGGTTCTATCATAGCGCCTGATTCATATGATATCCCTTCCGGTAACTTAAAAACCTGAGTGTTGTGTGCCACAAGGTATGGGGCAAAACCACCATTGATGTCATGACATATCCCGGTAAACATGCCCGGTGAAAGGTTACCTCTGGCGAAGTTTTCACAATTTCCAGGTCTTCCCATACTACAACTTCTACACTCAGGACTTATCCCCCTGGTAGCACAACCCAGATGAGGAGCGATAGTGACAATGTCACCAGTACTCAACCCCTTTACATCCTCGCCAACCTCAACAATCTCTCCGGAAAGCTCGTGGCCGATTATGCATGGAAACGATGTAAACGGAGTAGCTGTTGGCGACTCCTTCAGGAAGACCAGGCTAAGGTCAGTCCCACAAAAACCACAAAGAAGGGTCTTGATCTTGACCCAATCCGGGGAAGGCAAATTCGGCTCTGGTGCATCAACGAGCTTTATCGTTGCCAGGGGGCCATCATAATACAGTCTCTTATTTATGGCCCCCAAAGATTTCAATACGACAAATCTTGGAACTGAAACAAAGAACTGCAATGCTTTCATTCTATTCCTCCATCTTCAGAGAGTCGACAAATAACAGGGTCGCCGGGCTTGTCACCGTAGGATCGGTAAGCACATTTACGCAGGCTGGCTTGCCACAGGCAATCGCCCTCTCGAGCGCTGGAATGATGTCTTCGTCTTTTGTAACAAATTCACCATATCCCCCTAATCCCTCAACTACCTTTTCGTAGTGAACAACCCCCAGTTCCGAACCCACCACTCTTTCATTACCATAAACCATTTCCTGGCCATGCTTGATCATCCCCCACGCCTGGTCATTCACTATCACACAAACAAAGGGAATATTGTAACGAACCGCAGTATCAAATTCCATGGCATTCAAACCAAAGGCACCGTCCCCGTTTAGCACCACCACAGTCCTTTCCGGCCTGGCTAGCTTAGCAGCTATACCAAAGGGAACACCGGTCCCAAGGCATCCCATAAGACCGCTGGCCGCCCCTATCACCGATGATTTCCCTTTAGCTTTAAGTCCCACTAATCCAAAGTAACTGGCATCACCACCATCAACTACATAGACAGCGTCGTCTTTTATAGTCTTCCTCACCTGCTCTACAAGTCGGCCAGGATGTATCGGCTCTGATGCCATCTCTCTTGTCTTGACCTCGTCCGCAATAAAAGGAGAATACATATCTCTTATGCCCTTTACCCAGCCGCTATGGTCCTTTTTACCCACCTCGGCATTTAGCTGCTTTAACGTAAGCCCGATATCTCCAACAAGGCCGATATTCGAAGCTCTATTTCTATCTATCTCTGTTGGTTCAATATCCACCCGAATAACCTTCGCCTGGGGAAAACCCTGCCCAAAAGTTAAGAGCCAGTTAAATCGAATCCCGAGGACGATAATAAGGTCCGCCTGAGATAAGGCGATTGTCACGCTTGTGAACCCCCCATCCAATAGTGATAATGGATGATCGTCGGGAATAGTCCCCCTCCCATTGCCAAGCAGGACAAAAGGGATACCCGTTCTGTCCACAAACTCAGAAAGTTCTTCGTCACACTCGCTGAATCCTACGCCGCTTCCCCCGATTATCAACGGCCTTTCTGCCTTGTTAATTAACTCAGCAGCTTCCTTGATTGAATCAGCATCTGCCGGGGCTCTATATACCGTGCTACCCTTTCTGGGATAAACTACCTCTTCTTCATCAACGCTTATATTAAGAACATCCGGCGGCAATTCCAGAAACACCGGGCCAGGGCGGCCTGATACCGCATGCCGGAAGGCTTTGGAAAGATACTCCGGTATCCGCTTTACGTCATAGCAGGTGTCACACCACTTCACAACGGGCTTAATCATGTCCAACTGGTTCATATCCTGAAGGGCTCCCTTTTCCCAGTCCCTCACTGGAGCAGTGCCACTAATCACAACTATCGGGACATTATCAAGATAGGCGTTCACCACACCGGTCAGCGCATTTGTAAACCCGGGGCCTGCCGTTACCAGACACACGCCTGGTTGCCCCGCGAATATGGACCAGGCATGAGCCATCATTGCTGCAGCCTGCTCATGCCTTACCACAATGAGCCTTGTCCCGTATTCCAGAAATCCGTCGTATATCCTGTCAATATGGCCTCCAGGAATAGAAAAAACTGTCGATACTCCCTCAACCTCGCTCAAATACCTGGCAACTAAATGCCCTCCGGAAATTTTACTCATAACTCACCTCCCTCATTGACTTTTTCCGTTAACAATTCTTACCTGGTCAAAAAAATTTATCCCAATCAAGCAAAGCCTCACATGTCCGCATTACTTGATTACACGTCCTTTGAGAAAAGTCCTGGCACCCACCAAACACATAAAGTTGAATACCATCCTGTTTACGGGCAAAGGCACCGGACCCAACCGCCACTGCAGAAGCTCAATGATGATGCCTGCCTGGTCAACAGTATCCAAATAAGCATAATCTACTATAAGGCCACTATCCCTTATAGTCCCTCTTTGCACTATCTCTATGCCCCTCCTACGAAAATCATCGAGTCTCTTGTTTATATTGTGAACCATAAAGCCTAGATGCTGCGCTTCTTCCTTGCCTTCCTTAACATGATTGAGATGGAAAGTCTCACCCTCTACCACCTGAATAAGCTCCAGCTGGACTGAATCTTCATATGCCAGCGCTATTTTCAACAATGGGTGTACTTCCTTCCCTCTCTCAACGCAAGGCTCAGGCCTCGCATCCAGTAACACCCAGGGGCTTATGCCAAAAGTATCCCTGTAGTAGGCAATTGTTTTAGGTACATCCGTTACCACATAACCAATTTGCCCTACCTCTGGAAGTCCCAATTGTTTTTTAACAGCATCCGATATCATTTTTCGTTTCCTCCGCTTCCTGTAAAGTCGCCCTTTTCAGAATTCTTCCTTCCAAGTCCAACTAATGTGCCTTTACCCACCTTCACCTCCACATTCTACAGACCTCAAACCCTGCCAACTCAAATAATTGGCTTACTCATCTCAAGGTCAGAATATGCCGTAATTCCTTGCTCTTTCATATAGGTAAAGAACTTGACTGGATCAAGGCAAGCTTCGGGGCCATAGACTCCTCCCTCTGTGGTGAGAATCTCTTTCCGGGCAAGCATCAAAGTGCCCACAGCTAGAGAAAGCCCGGTGGATTCACGCATCTGGGCAATCCCGCAGCCTACCTCATGTACTTCTTTACCGCCTTGCTCACCCCAGACATCCATCCGAATCGCCCCCCATCCTGGCTCTTGAGGCTTAGCCATGTGTTCGAGGCTATTCAGCAGTTTAGCTGCTGCTCGCTGACGCCGCTTACCCCCGAAAAATCCCAGCTTGGCGGGCAGCACTAACCAGTTGGAGCCACGCCCAAAGCCCATAAACAAATTGACTTCCTCTATCCCGGGGATAAAGAGAGGGACAGTCACCGGCTCGCCATGTCCCACGTTCCAGACCTTGATAGAGCCGAATTTGGGAAATTCAACCACTCGCTCCTCGCTGCAGGCAGGCACCATCATCCGCTTTCCATCCCGCCAGATTGGAATTCTTCCCCCCATAATGAATAAGGTATGCTTGACCACCGCCTCACCTCCACCCGCATCCAAAGGCATATAGACATTGATATCCGCTCGGCGAACCTTGTCCATCTGCCGGGCAAGATAGCGGACTCCAACATTGGAAAGTCCCGGGCTGGCACCCAGGCCACTAATGACCGTGACCCCTTTTTCACGAGCCTTTTCAGAGAACTGATTGATTACTTCATCTGCGGCGAGCCAATCGTCACAGATGCTGGTGTAATTAACCCCTGCGTCAATCGCTGCCCGCACCAGTTTAGCTTCAAAGAGATAGAAAGGGCCCAGGGCAGATGCGGCCACATCATAACCGCGCATCGTCTCCACCAGGCTATTGTGGTCATTGGCATCTACGGACTTGATATCTACTTTGGCTTTTCCCTTCTGGAGTCTGCCTGCAATCTGGCGGGCTACTTCCAGATTGCGATCCGCGATGGTAACCTGCTCAACCTCTTCGGCCTGTGCCAGCTCTTCAACTACACGACTTCCCATATCGCCGGCACCCCCCATAACAACGATCTTCATTGCGCGCCCTCCTAATTTTTTGGTTTTTGGGAATTTTATTTTGATTTATTTTAAGCATAAATCACCCCAAAGACAACCCTTAATGCTGGTTGACACTAAGGCTTTACGCCATTACAATCCTGCGTGGAAAGGAGGCAAGTGGCTGGGGAAAGAGGCGGACTACTCAGCGCCGGGGGAATCTTAAGCATTACCGTGGGGGCTGCCCAGGTAATCATCGGCGGAGCTATAGCCGCTATATCAGGATTAAATATATCTCTCTGGCTTCCGGGCCTTCCCTACTTTGGAGACCTGTTTGACATCATAGGCGCAATCCCAACTGTAGCAGTTATTATTGGGGTTAGCCTCCTGGTATTAGGCATAATAGCTATAGTTGGCGGTGCAGCTGCGGCAAAAAGAAGCAGCTTTGGATTAGCTCTAGCTGGAGCTATCTGTGCCCTGCCATCAGGCACCCTGGGGGTATTGGCAGTTATTTTTGTGTCTTTGGCGAAGGGTGAATTTAAATAAAAAATCAGCCTTCCAAAGTGCTTTTCGGGGACAACCAGTTAGAAGTAAGCAATAATTGCCAGTATACCTACCAGGATAAGCCAAATGCCCACCAGATAGTTGAGTATCTTGGGGAAGATCATCACTATTATGCCGAAAACCAGAGTAGCTATTCCGGCAACTAGACCTACGCTGCCACTTAGGGCACTTATGATAGACATGAGCTATCACCTCCTATCTCTTTAATGCCAGGCATTATATACCACAGTAAGATTGTGGGCACTACAAGCCCCTGAGAAACTCGGGGCGGAGTCGGGAAGAGTCTCTTTCCACAAGTATATCTTCCAATTCTTCAAGCATCCTTTGCTTGTCCTGCGGCAATCTCCCCCGAACTGAGAAGTAATTTGAAGCATGCATAGAACTGAAGAAGCAATTGGTGAAATGGGATTCCTCCACGATGGTCTTGAGTTCCTTCAAGGATTGGAATGGAGAAACAGGATGAAAATCACCTCCCTGCCATTGTTCGTAAAGTGGCGTGCCAGGAACCAAGGTTAAGGTTAGCGCTCCAACATACTCAGGGTCTATCTCGGTGAGGACTCGAGCTGTTTCCAAGCAGTGTTGCTCGGCTCTTGCCACCCCCCCAAGCCCCAGGATAACCGTGACTGAAAAAGTTATCCCGGCCTCCTTAACCCTCCTCCCGGCACTGACCATGTGGTGAGAATCTACCCCCTTGCCAATGCTCTTCAATATTTCATCATCACCACTCTCCAGGCCAGTATAGAAAATAGTTAATTTGAGTTCCCTTAGTCGGTTAAGCTCATCGTGACTTCGACGCAAGATATCCTGCGGAGTAGCATAAGTGCCAATTCTTTCGAGATGCGGAAATTTCTCATTAAGATACTCCAGTACCTCCACCAATCCTTTATAGGGATAAACTAGAGCATCGCCATCTTGAACGAAAATCCTTCTCTGGTCCCAATGTTGGGCTATTTCATACACCATGTTGGGGATAGCAGGTAGAGCAACACCACGTTTCATATATAGAGCCAGTGCATCAATCTCCTGCTTGACTTCGTCAACTTTCCTTATTTTGAGTTTAGAACCATAGTAACCACAAAAGGCGCAGGTATTGTTAGAACAGCCACTGGTCAGCGGCAAGAAATAGCTTCGCCACTCACTTGGTGGTCTGATAATTTCGGGCCTGTCAAACTTTTCCCCTTCTGATGGCATACACTCACTCTCCATGGATTGTTGAACCTTCAGCCAGGTTATCAAGGACAAAAGCCACCGCACCCAGTATGCTAGAATCGTCTCCGAGCAACGCAGGCCTGATTTGAACAGAGGTGGCTGATGTTGTAAAGGCTCTTTCTTCAACTACCTTTATCGCCGGGGCAAGCAGTAAGTTACCCATCTTCGCCACACCACCACCAATCAAAATTAGCTCGGGGTTAAAAATGTTGACCAGATTAGCTAAACCCACACCGAGATAATACCCCAGGCGAGCGATAAGCTGGTTCGCTAACTTATCCCCCTGTTTTGCTGCCTCGAAGACAACCTTAGCATCAACTCTGGTTAAATCACCACCAGCGAACTCAACAATAGAGGTACTGGCACCTTCCTCGATGTGCTTTACTGCTTCTCTGGCTAAAGCGGTGCCCGAAGCCAGAGTTTCCCAGCATCCTACATTGCCACAGTTGCAGCGTGGTCCGTTTACGTCTATGGTCATATGTCCAATCTCGCCTGCGGCTCCAAGGACACCAGTATAAGGCTTGCCATTGCAAATGATGCCACCCCCGATGCCGGTGCTAACCGTAACGTAAATGAGGTTAGCAACTTGCTTCTTTACCCCAAAGCACCACTCCCCCAAAGCAGCCAGACTGGCATCGTTGCCCAGATAGGTGGAGACATTAAACCTTTGATGGACAGCGTCTCCCAGGGGCACTTCATGACAGCCAGGAAGGTTAGGGGAGAAAATAACCTTACCCTTCTTGCAATCTATAATGCCCGCCGCAGCGATGCCTATGCCGGAAAGCTGAGACAGAACAACATTGCTTGAAGATATAGTTCTGTCAATGGTGGCAAATATGTTATCTATTACGACCTGGGGGCCAGCTTGAGCAGAAGTTGAACCATAGCCGCGAGAGATGACCTTCCCTTCGTCGGTAACAACAGCGGCGGCAATTTTAGTGCCCCCAACGTCCACCCCTAAGATTAACTTCTCACTCATTGTTCACGCTACCAACCTTCACATACTATTTCGCCAATAGCAAGCTTGTCAATAACACCCTTAAACAGCTAAAATGCAATAAGATGCTGGAATTTGAGCATATTAAGAAACTTTCACATCCATCTCCATCCAAGATAGTGCTATTGGTGATAGACGGCGTAGGTGGTCTGCCTCATCCCAACACTGGCAAGACAGAATTAGAATCAGCGAGAAAACCTAACCTGGATAAACTAGCCCAGGAATCGCTCTGCGGACTCATCGATCCGGTAAGCTCGGGAATTACCCCCGGCAGCACACCAGGACACCTAGCACTATTCGGATACGACCCCGTTAAATACAATATCGGCAGGGGAATCACTGAAGCGATTGGGATAGATTTAGCACTAAAGAAAAGCGATGTCGCCGCTCGAGGTAATTTCTGCACCGTTGATGACCAGGGAATTATCGTTGATAGGAGGGCAGGACGAATCTCTACAGAGGAAAATACCAGATTATGTCAACTACTGAATGAGATCAGTATCCCTGGGACTGAAATCATAGTGTCGGCAGTGAAGGAACATAGATTCGTGCTCATCCTTCGAGGCGATGAGTTGTCACCCCAATTAACCGATTCTGACCCTCAGCAAACGGGGTTAGCTCCCAGGAAGGTCGAGGCATTGACCACGAAGGCAGAGAAAATGGCGGAGATTGCCAATAAATTCGTGCACCAGGCCGAGACATTGCTTCGCCCTCCCCACAACGTCTCCCCGGCTAACATGGTGTTGTTGCGCGGATTTTCCCAATATCCCGACATACCTTCCATATCCGAGATCTATAAATTAAAGCCCGCAGCCATCGCCCTATACCCCATGTACCGAGGTTTGGCTAAACTGGTGGGGATGGAGGTGCTTCATTCAGGTAACAACATAATGGACCAGCTAGAAAGTCTGCGCCGTAATTATGAAAATTTCGACTTCTTCTTCGTCCATTTTAAGGCAACAGACTCCCGAGGAGAGGATGGGAACTTCGAGGCTAAAGTGCAAGCCGTTGAGGAAGTT
>Ga0315545_1005499_pt1 | contig 10144 bp, 8 predicted proteins | sample SalMarSW160210MG_FD_203096 | JGI IMG/M metagenome (GOLD analysis project Ga0315545, IMG submission 203096) | Salt marsh sediment microbial communities from the Plum Island Ecosystem LTER, Massachusetts, United States - Salt Marsh Sediment SW1602-10 ...
TTCATGAACAAAAACGTATCGCCATAAAGCTCCAGGAATTAATGCAAGAGGTTGAGCGTGCCCGAACTGCCTGTGAAAAGCAGTTAGAGGCTGCCAAAGTCCTCCCCGCCGCCTACCTCCGAGAGGTTTTTGAAAGCAAAGAGGCAAAGAAGTGGGAGAGGAGAAGGTTAGCTGAGGTATGTGAGATAAACCCTCGTCGGCCAAAAAATTTAAATCGTCCTCTTAATGCTTTGACTACTTTTGTTCCAATGGCAGCAGTTGATGAAAGAACAGGAACTATTGCTAATGCTAAAATAGTTCCTTATTCAAAGGTTTCGAAAGGGTACACTTATCTTGAAGAAGGAGATGTTCTTTTTGCTAAAATCACCCCTTGTATGCAAAATGGCAAGCATGTCATTGCAAGAAATCTTATAGATAAAGTAGGGTTTGGAACAACAGAATTCCATGTATTAAGACCAAACAGTAATTTATTACCAGAATGGATTCATTTCTTTATTCGACAACCTTATTTTTTACAGGAAGCGACAGCATATTTTACAGGTGCGGTTGGTCAACAAAGAGTACCTGAAGAATTTTTAGCAAATTATATGATCCCCCTTCCCCCTCTCCTAGTCCAGCAACGCATCGCTACTGAACTCAAAGAGAAAATGGCAGAAGTAGAGAAACTTCGCACATTCATTGAAAAACAATTAGAAGCCATAAATGACTTACCTCAATCAATTTTAAAAAAGGCGTTTAGGGGTAAATTATGACTAATAATTCAGAGCATAAGTGAGGATTAATTATGGGGGGGGTGTTAGGGTATACTTCTCACATTTAAATTGGCAATTCAACCAATATAAAATATGAAATGTGGGATATGTGTCCCTTTCTTTGTATATATTGGGAAGAACGGCGTTTCTTGCGGATTTAGGCAAAGAAGTTTGGTAGAGTGTTAAATCTTTTGCCAAGAGCCAGACCGAAAAAACTAAGTGTGAATAAATAGGTATCTGTTCCTAATTTCTACACAATTATTCAAAGTTTCAGGACAATGGAGATTTAAAAACCGAACTCATCGATAGTTGGATATGCAAAAATTCTAAAATAACCGTAACAAAAGCGAAGAGAGAAAGATGAAGATTGCCAGAATAAGTGTTGAGAATTTTCGTTCGATCAAAAAATTAGATTATCATCCTGATGATATCAATTTAATTATAGGAGGTAATAATTCCGGCAAAACAACGATCTTCAAAGCACTAGATTTCTGTCTTAATCCTTATATTCCTTGGTACCGAGAGTCATTTACGGAGTTTGATTTCCACAAGAGAAAAACTGACATACCGATTGTCATCGAGCTGATACTTGAGATAGATGGTGAAGAGAAAGATATTGCTTCTTATTTTGATGAACATCTTGAAGTCATGAATACTGAAGGGCAATTTTTGCCCTATGAAAATTTTGAAGAAGCATTTAAGAAGAATAATAAATTGGTGTTAAGAATAAGATTAGAATGTGACAGCACTTTTACTCCTACAATATTTTATCCTAAACCTGAATCTAACAAGAGGGCAGTTAGTAGGGATGAGAAGAAGAAAATAGGATTTCTCTATATCCCTTCTAATAGAGATCCATTGCATGAATTAGCATTTTATCAAAACTCTATGTTTTCAAAACTTTTGGGGAAGCACGATCTCAGTTCCGGTATTACCCAAATAGTTGAAAAGATGAAGGAATCCCAACCTGTACTTGATGAAAATCTTGATTTTAAAAGAAGCTTCGATCAATTGAGATCCGAGATTGCAAAGCTTAAATTTATCGAGGACAATGTAGAAGCTATGCGACTTAATATCTTAAATCTCAGCGAACGAAAAGTGTTGCAGAGTTTGAACTTAATACTTCGAGGAATCGGCACGGATACAGAGATTCCTATCGAAATGCAAGGCTCTGGGATGCAAGATGCCGTCCTAATTTCAACAATCTTTCGAATTATATCCGAAGATAAAAGCCAAAACTTAATATTAGCATTTGAGGAACCAGAGCATAACCTCGAACCATATTACCAACGCCTCATTGCAAGACGACTTCAAAATCCCGATTCTAAGAGATTCCAATTGCTTGTCTCCTCTCACTCACCAGATATCATATCTGCATTTGACCTTAGTGCTGTCAACATCGTTCTGCCTGGAACAGATGAACATGTGGTAATCTCCATTGAGAAGAGATATTCTCCTGAACAGCTAAAGTTTTTTGAAAGATATGAAAGAAATCAGTTGCTTCAAGCGTTCTTCGCCAAACATATTTTACTCGTAGAGGGTCCTTCCGAAAGAGGAGGTTTACCTATCTTCTTCAGAGCCCTTGAGGGAAAAACACTGAAATCAGATAGTGAAGATGCCTTATTTGAAGGGCTAGAAGCTCTGGGAGTTGAGTATATAGACTGTGGTGGACATGGAAAGATCCATAAATACGCAAATTTCTTTAGAAGACTTGAATTTAGTGTAATATCTATTGTGGACAACGATAAATCAGAAGAAGAATTGAAAAGAATCGTAGATAGCAGTAGTTTTACCATCGTTTTACCTGAAAATTTAGAAAGGAATACCTATGATAAGTTACTTACAAGAGAGGCCGCCCTTATGGGACTGATCGAAGGAATAGAAAATTGTGTCGAAGAATATTTACCGTGGGACCAACTACGAAACAATATCTATCAATATTTTATAAATAGAGGCAACATTATTGGTTCGAAAGACTTAGAGATAATTAAATCAACCGAATCCTTTCAGAAATGGGTTGAGAATATTAAAACTAAGTTTGATGAAGTAAAATTACGAAAACTCTTACATCTTCTAATTGCAGGTAAGAATGCACCTATGGATTGCAAGTCAGTAAGGCAGAGCAGAATAGTTGCAGAGGCAATAGGAAATAATAAGGAGGGGGTCCCTGAAACCTTTATTAAACTTGCTGGGATAATTCAAAAATTCGCTACAGGAGAGATTAAAGACAATGTCTATTATCTCTCATGATCCTGACCAGGAAGATATCATAAATTGTGGAGATAAAACAATTCTTGTAGAAGCACCTCCCGGTTCAGGAAAGACAGTAACCGGCGTTTTATATGCTCAGTCGATTATAGAGAAAGGTTTTGGTAAAGATAAAAAGGAACAATTAAAGCCTCACCAAGAGGTTCTTTTCTTAACCTTCTCTAAGAATGCCCGAGCTGAGTTGCAAATAGAGGCTGACAGTATATTGTCAAAGGAAGCTCAGAAAAGAATCGAGATAACAAATTTTCATAGCTTCTTCCGACAAAAGGTATGGTCTTTCAGAACATATTTGGGGCTACCTTTAAATTTGGAAATTATATCACTTGAGGAAAGATATAACGCCCTTGAATCTTTTATCAACAAAGATTCGTCAATCCCCGATCTTCATAAAGGAGAGAACCAGAGAAATCAGGAATTAAATCAGTTATCAAATATACTTGAATATAATAACTCTGCTTTTCCGAAACCTCACTATTCAATAAAATTTCCTGACAAGTGGAAGGCATATGCACATCGCATCAGGGAATTCATATTGAATGAAAACAGAAATGGCAGGATATACTTTGACGATTTTGGATATTACTTTCATATGATGATCTCCGAATCTAATGTACTGTTAGAAATTTATCAGGAGAAGTATCCTGTGATTATTGTAGACGAGTTTCAGGATTCATCGGACCTGCAGTTCGAAATTGTTAAGAGATTAAAGGGCAACGATTATCTCTTGCTTTTTGCAGACGAACTTCAGCAGATATATGATTGGAGAGGTGCTGCATTAGATCGTCTTAAGCAAGCAAAAGGTTTTTATAACATACAACCTAAATCCCTTAACACTTTGCATCGATTCAAAGATAAGCCTGAGTTAAAATGTATATTCGAAAACCTCCGATTTAACTATAGAGAAGGGCAAAATAATCCGATAGATTGTCGGAATTGCCCTGACTTTAAACTACAACCTTTCGATGCTCAAGGAAGAACTGCTCCAATCGATTGTTTTAATTTGTTGGATAGATATGTGCGATCGCTTCAAAGCCAGGAGCCTCTATCAAGTATTGGAGTTTTGTTCTATCGGAATGATTATATGCGTAGTAGCACGAAGCACTTTAGAAAATTTGGTATTGGGTGTAAAGAAATCAGTAAAGGAGATGAACAGCACAATTTTTTTAGAGGGCTAATAATTCCTCTTAAAGATGTAAAGCCTAACAAGCTTAAAATAATCTTCCATGTTTATCGATCCATTTTAACAGAATCGGCAGATGGCAATTATATAGTTCAATGGGATACAATAGAGAAGAATTACCGTCAAACAAGTGATCCAATTAAGAACAGTAGATATAGGAGAGAAGAAGCCAAATTACTGATTGAAAATATAAATGATCTCATAGTAACAAAATTCGATACGATATCTTCATTCCTTGGAGAGATTAGTAAGAAACTTGACACCTTGAGAAGGTCTTTTAGAACCAATAGAGATATATTTAATCTCTATGAAACCCTTGCAGGAATTACCACTGCTCATCCCGATTTGTCCCCGTCAGAAATAATTGAATTGATAGAGGGTAAGTTTCTTCAGTTTCAGTTTGCCCGCATACAGAGACTGGGAAGAGGGATTTATGTCTTAACGATTCATCAGGCAAAGGGGAAAGAATTTGATCATATAATTCTACCTTATGTTGACAATAGAAGTTTCAGGGATACTCTAAATTTTAAGAAGTTATTTTATGTTGGTGTAACCCGTGCAAGAAAGTCTGTAACAATTATGTTCCCAGCAAATGACAAAAGTATTATTCTGAATCAATTTTTTTGACAATGAAGAGATTCTCGCTCAGACTCTTTTTCTCAATTGAGCGCTTACAGCAAAGGCATATGCGATATTATGCGGATGGTAAGGGCAGGGTGGATTTGTTTTAAAGGTTGATTTGTGGTATTTTTTATGATACCACTTTTATACGAAAGTGGTATCATAAAGGGAACCATATGAATAAAAGAATAGTGAAAGAAGTCATAAAGGAATTTCAGGAATGGGAACTGCCTGAAGCGCTTCCCCGGGAAATGGATATCCCTTCATCTTCACAGAAAATTATTTTGCTGCCTTAAATTTCAACTAACATTATCCCACCTTTAAATAATCTGGAAAATATTATGGCTTTAAGAATTAATAAGGAAAAAATTCCAGATATAGTCTTTGATATCTCCCGGAGGCTTATAGGGAGTGGCTATCAGGCATTTATTGTGGGAGGAGCAATAAGAGATTCTGTGCTTGGTTTCCAGGCCAAGGATTGGGATGTGGCAACCGATGCAACGCCGGATAATATCCATGATCTTTTTCCTGAAATGACAAGCTTTAATCTAAAGCATGGTACCGTTACTCTGGTCTCTAAAGGAAGTCATTTCGAGGTAACTACCTTTCGAGGCACAGAAGGGTTTTCCTCAAGCATTGAGGAGGATCTTGCCCATAGGGATCTTACCTTTAATGCCATGGCCTATGACATTACCAATAAAAGAATTATAGACCCCTTTGGAGGCACACAAGATATAAAAGAGAAGATTGTCAGGGGAGTCCTTAATCCGTCAGAACGGTTTCAAGAGGACCCTTTGAGAATGATGAGGGTTATCAGGTTCTCTTTAGAGCTTGGATATGCCATTGAACCTGAAACGCTCATGGCTATAAAAACTATGGCACAAGCTATTGATATCGTAGCCAAAGAACGAGTACGGGATGAGCTTCTGAAGGTTTTAATGGTTAGCAAACCTTCAGTTGGTTTTAATCTAATGCGGAAGACATGTCTTCTCAAGCAGATTTTGCCGGAACTTATGGAAGGATACAGAAAAAGGCAAAATAATTATCACAAATATACTATCTTCCGGCATATTATGGAGACGGTTGATTCTATTAAAGGTGATCCTGTTTTGCGACTCTCTGCCCTGTTTCACGATATTGCCAAGCCACGGGTAAGGAAAAAGATTAACGGGGGATGGAAATTTTTTGGTCATGCTCCAGCCAGCGCAGAGCTTACAAAAGAGATTATGATGAGGCTAAAGTTTAGCAATGATAGGATTACTCGAGTGACACACCTGATTGCCCATCATATGTTTGACTACAAACAAGAGTTGAGCGACAAGGCGGTGAGGCGTTTTATCAAACGGATAGGGGAAGATAATGTTGATGGCCTTATAGCCCTTAGAAAGGCAGATGACGTGGCCCATGGGTGGGGAAGGGATTTTGAAAAAGATATCGAGAAATTTAAGAATAGAATTGATTCCCAAATTAAGAAATCATACCCTTTCACAATCTCTGATTTAGCAGTCAATGGTCATGATGTAATGAATGAGCTAAGTTTACAGTCTGGTCCCAGGGTGGGGCGGATCTTGAACCAGCTTCTGGAGGAGGTCATAGAAAAACCGGAATATAATCGGAAGGATAAGCTGGTTGAGATAGTAAAACGTATGGCGAATAGCATGTAAGCATAGGAGCGCGGATTAAGCGTTACAATCTGGTTTTTGATATGGAACACATGTGAGAAAAAATAGTAAATTTTTATAATTGATGCATTCTTTACCTTTATGAATGTAAAAGCAGGCGGAAGTTAGACGCTTGATTTCTTGTTTGAAACCTACTATCAATATACACCATACTATCATTTATTATTTTGTTTCAGCGGGGAGGTTTTGTAATGCAGATACTGATTCTTTATTTCTCAAAGGGCGGAAACACAAAAAAGCTGGCTGAAAAGATTACACAAGGAGTAGAGGAGGTACAGGGTGCAAGGGCTCATCTCAGAAATGCCGGCGAGGTAACTAAAGATGATTTTGTTGAATCTGCTGGTATTATAGCCGGATCGCCGGTTTATTTTGGAACAATGGCAGCTGAACTGAAAAAGGTGTTTGATGATTTCATCGGTGTGCGAAAGAAGATGGAGGGTAAGGTAGGAGCTGCTTTTGCCACTTCGGGAGATCTTTCAGGCGGCAAGGAAACCACCATGATGTCCATCATCCAGGCTCTTCTGATCTATGGAATGATAATTATCGGAGATCCGATGTCGGCCACAGGGCATTATGGAGTTGCCTGCACGGGAGCCCCTGATGCAAAGGCCGGCGAGAATGCAATCAAACTGGGCCGAAGGGTGGCTGAAATTGCAGCAAAGCTTCATGGCTAAGTATATTATGGTTCAAATGAATTTCTTTATTAACTGACGGAAAAAGAGGTTTGTCTTATGGGGCGAAAGATTATTATTGAGGCCGGAAAAATTACGAGTGAGGCGGTCCTGGCAGAAACTGAAGCAGCGAGTGCAATCTGGGACGCCCTGCCCATAGAGTCTACATCCAACACATGGGGAGAGGAGGTTTATTTTAGTACTCCTGTAATTCTATCTTTGGATGAGACCGCAAAGGAAGTTGTTGATATGGGAGATTTAGGGTATTGGCCGGCAGGAAGGGCCTTATGTATCTTTTTTGGGCTCACGCCTATGAGCAGAGGAGATGAGATACGCCCTGCCAGCGCGGTCAATATTGTAGGTAAGATAATCGGTGATCCGAAGCTGTTCAATGAGGTGCGCTCAGGAGAGAAGGTCCGCGTAAGAAAGGCCGTCAGTTAGGAGTTTCATCATCGGCGGTAGCGAAAGCATTAATTCGTCGAGATACCTCTGATGATTAGTCTATTTAGTAAATAAATATTTTTCTCAAGTCTTGCATATTTGTGAAAAAGGGTTAGAATAGGAGTTATATATTAAGGAATAAAACCTTTTATTACGGATTGGATATAAGATAGTTAAGGATGGAGTAATAAATGCCTATTTATGAATTCAAGTGTAACAAATGTGAAAAAATCTTTGAGCAATTAATTTTTTCTTCTGATGAGGAAGAAAAATTGGCCTGTCCTTCATGCGGGCAAAGTGATACTTCCCGTCTTATGTCATCATTTTCAAGCGGATCACCCAGTTCCGGCAAAGGCTTGAGCAGCGGATTTTCATCGAGCTGTGCCCCTTCTTCAGGTGGGTTTTCCTGAGCAGCTTGACCTCCACAGCCGTGAGCTGTGACTATTGGATATATAATACAGATGTGATGGATTCTTTATAGTAGCAAAACAGAAGAGGAGAAGGAAGCGAATGAGTGGATGGTGGTTTATTTTGATTATTGGAATCTGGGTTTTTCTTCAGATGTATCTCTTGCCTAAATTGGGGATTTCTACTTGACTTAGGAAAAGTTGCCAGTTAGGCAATCCAGAGGAAAAAATCACAAAAGACTAAAATTCATTTTTAGATAAGCTATTTTAATTTTGGCGAAATGATAATTTCCACCCGCCTGTTCTGGGCACGTCCTTGGCTCGTTTCGTTGCTGGCAATGGGCTCATAAAAAGAACGACCCACTGCTTCAAGGTTTCTGGGATCGAGGTGAATATTTTTTTGGAAATAACGAATCACTGCTGCAGCACGAGCGCCAGAAAGCTCCCAATTTGTTGGGAACTTATACCGATATTTTGACATAATGGGGATATTGTCAGTATGTCCAACGATTCGGATCTGTTTCCCCTGAACATTTCTCAAGATTTCCCCAACCTTTTTTAAAATCATTTCTCCTTCCGAAGTAATGGTTGCCTTGCCAAATTCGAACAGAATTCGATCCACAAAAGAGACAGAGATTTGATCTTTAAATGCCTTGATGGTTACTTCCTGATTTTTAATCTGCTTCTCGAGGTCTGCGATAAGAGCTTTATATGTGGATTTTAGTTGGACCTTGTTGGTCTCCGATAAAACCTTTTGTCCTTTAAGGCCTATAATTTGACGTTGGAGCTCTTGGATTTCATCGTGTACTCTTGCAACTTCTTCCTCAAGATAGCGGATATGTGATTGAGAGCCTTGAAGCCTTTCCTGAAGATCTGTCAAAACAGCATCCTTGGTCTTCCTTTCTTCTTCAAGGTCTCTTTCTAATGTGTGAATATTTTCTTTTAATTCAGAAAGCCTTTGATCCTTCATTTTTATCGTATTCTCAAGCTTAGCAATAGACTCTTTAGCGCTTTTTAGTTCCATTACCTGTTTAGCATTTGTGCGGATTTGATTGTGAAGTGCAGAAGTTTCTTGATTCAATTGAGTGACTTTTTCATGTAACTCAGATAGACTTTTCTCGCTTATGAGAAGACTCGCTTTTGTGTCAAGATGCCTCTGATAAAGGATTAATCCAGAGATGATGGCTGCAGCCAATGCTACTGATAAGACTATAATAGTAATATTTTTCATGTTTCCCTCCGATTATCAAACAATTTGATACTATTAAAAAAATGGAGCAAATTGTAAAATCAATTCAATCACAACCTCTTTTCAATTATATGAGAGAATGTTAACGGAAGAAATTTTGATTACTTGAATGATTATTATATCACTTCAATTTGGTTTGGCAATAGTGAAAGGCGACTTTAATAAAATAAGCTGAAGATTGAAATTGGGTATTGAATAAAGACTCCAAGACCAATTAACAAGAATAACCCAAAGAAAAATTCTAAGGGCATAAAACTGATTTTTTGATAGGAGTGTGTTTACAAAATGTTACTACAGAGAGCACATAATTGTTTGCATTGAACATAACAAAGAAGGGTGCACAAGGCTCATGAGGTCTTTTCTGATGTGACTGGCGGGAGGCCGCCGTACTTTTCACGACTTATCAGCGGGGGAAACCGCAGCCCCTGACTTGTCGGGGGAATGCGGAGGGGCAAGACTCCCCCGAAGATAAGCCGTAGAAAAGACCAGGCCGGGAGGCTTGGAACAGAAGAAAAGACTTCATGAGACTTATACGAAGCTTGTTTTGCAAACTATTTAATGCTCTCCGTTATAAGTAGATTCGTGAGTCAGATTAATTTTGAATCATATTCTTAAAAGGGTCTTTAAATTGTTCTTGACAAATCGCACTCCACTAATCAGAGTTGTGAGGAAAGCAGAATCTGATTGCTGGGCGCCCACTTCACTTTGGCCTTTTTCAGCAATTTTCTCGGGTATACCTGAAATCCTATAATGTTTCTGAATCTGTATACCTTCTGATAGGGTAGCTCTAAGCACTATTTAATAAGCCTCAGGATTATAAATATCATGGAAAGGCAGTTTGATCAACCCTTTGGTTTGGCCTATAAAGTAGAA
>Ga0315545_1005501_pt1 | contig 10143 bp, 10 predicted proteins | sample SalMarSW160210MG_FD_203096 | JGI IMG/M metagenome (GOLD analysis project Ga0315545, IMG submission 203096) | Salt marsh sediment microbial communities from the Plum Island Ecosystem LTER, Massachusetts, United States - Salt Marsh Sediment SW1602-10 ...
CAAATATGTTTGGCTAGTGCTTTGCTCAGGATGACTTGCTATCGCAAGTCAAATTTCTCCTTGCAGTCAAAATGACAGGCCCGCCTGCCAGACGGCGGGCAGGTTCAACGAATACGACTTTTAAGAGTTTGTCAACATTCATAGTCGAACGCATACCATATAAACCAGATAGCGGCGATGAGACCCGCGCAGCTCATGCTTTTACAAGTCAATTCCATGCATGGTAGTATCTTTTTCATGGTTTTGCCAGTCCACATATGGTTCCCGCTTCATTGGCTTTCGGAAAAATTTCGTCACGAGGCTTGAATATCTTCGAAAATGACTTACCATATATCGTACGCATAAAGAGATCTATTTCGCTCGGATAAAACCCGTGAGCACTGATACTGTGGAGAAGAAAGATGCCTATATATGAGTTTAGATGTAACAGGTGCGGCAGCACCTTTGAGCAATTGATCCTCTCCTCCCATGAGGAAGAAACGGTAAATTGTCCCTCCTGCGGTGATCGTGATACATCCAGGCTTATGTCCTCGTTTTCGTGTGCCTCAAGCGGCATGGGAGGATCATCGGCCTGCTCTCCATCTCCAAGCGGATTTTCTTGAGCGGCATGATCTTCACAGCCGTGTGCTGTGACCGATGCGCGTCCGAGACGGCGTCATGGGAGGTCCCGGTTTCATGGAGGCATACAGACGAAGAGGAAACAGATGAGCATATGGTGGTTTATTATAATCCTGGGAATATGGGTTTTTCTTCAGGCCTATATCTTGCCGAAATTAGGGATCTCGACGTGACTGATAACAAGTTGCCAGGTGGGCAATCCAGAGCAGAACATCACAGAAATCAATAAAAAGGCACCTCCTCAATGAGCGTTCCCGAATAAGGAAGCACGTGTACTGCCGGGACCCCCGATCTTTCCTTGATTCGTTACGAAACCTCGCTCATATCTCGCCCCGATAGATCAATTCCGCCCAGGGCCATGCATTAGAAAAAGATACCTCATTGGTTTCTCGGCATATCCCTAAGGTTGACGTTACCCTGCGTTCAACCCATACATAATGACAAACGCTCGGAAGGTGCTATAATACGTTGCTCGATACTCCTTGATTCTCATTGCCGCGCATAGATGACCCCATATGTGAGAAGAGGCGGGGCTTGGCAGCGAGAGGATTGCGGGCGAGTGTTTCATTGCTCAGGCTGCGATGGTTACAAGAAGGAACTGGATTTTCTGGACTACGAGGTTCACAGCGAGGATCGTGCTGGCACCCTTCTTTCGCCTGAAGATAGGGGGGACGGAACACTTGCCTCCAAGGGGTGCCTTTGTTTTATTGCCGAAACACCAGCGGTGGGTGGATATCCCGCTCATAGGCCTGGCCACGCCAAGGCCGCTTTACTATGTAGCCAGAGATGATCTATTTGATACGCCCGTGAGCAACTGGTTCATGAAATCCATTGGGGGCATTCCATTGAACAGGCGGCGGCCTCTTGAGACCAGGGAATCCCTCCGGGCGTTGGAGGGATATCTGCGAAAAGGGGAAGGGGTTGTGGTGTTTCCCGAGGGTACCTACTACATGAATGAAATGGGCCCAGGCCATGTGGGTATGGCAAGGTTCGTTTTGTCACGTTTTTACCTCCCCTTTATCCCCGTGGGGATTCATTACTCGCAGAGGAAGGTTCGGACACTGGTTCGGATCAACTTCGGTGAGGCACGGTACCCGGCTCCGGCGATTTCCCTGAACCCATTTCTCTCAACCATCATGGAGGAGATTGAGAGGCTTTCTGGAATCCGTTAACCCTTGATCCGGGATCTTATGAGGTGTACATCTGCCGGCCTTCTCTTCGTCGGGGCAAACTCGGAAGGGAAGATGGTAGTTTGGGGGCAAGGTAAACCCTACGTTCCGGGTCTGAATCGTGGCGCGGTCTATGACCTGGACTATAAGGAGCATGTATGAGTGGATCTACTGCACTATCTGGGGGCGAGTATCCGGCAGGGCCGCAAACCGCGGTGGGCGTCATCGTTTTCAGGGATGACAAGGTCCTTCTGGTGAAACGCGCCAATTGTCCGGGTCAGGGATTATGGGCCATACCCGGCGGTCGGGTAGAGCTTGGGGAAACCCTGAAGGAGGCAGCAAGGCGAGAAGTGAGGGAGGAAACAGGGGTGATTATTAGCTCCAAGGAGCCCATCTATGTCTTTGAGGTGATAGAGCGCGACGATGAGGGGGGTATTCGCTTTCACTATGTAATCATCGATCTCCTCGCGGAGTATCTGAGCGGTGAAGCGAATCCCGGCACTGATGCGAGCGAGGCACGATGGATCTCATCAGGGGAACTGAAGGAACTCCCGGTCACCAAGACCACGAGGCAGCTCTTGAAGAGCAGGTTCCAGTTCGGATCATGAGAGGCGGGATAGGATTGAAGGAAGGGGCGTATAGATCCGATTTGCTCTTGTTGATCGCTGCCGTCATTTGGGGTAGTGCCTTTGTGGCGCAGCGGGTGGGGATGAGCTATGTGGGGCCGCTGACCTTCAATGGCCTGCGTTTTGCCTTGGGCACCTTGGTATTGCTCCCACTCGCGCGGAGAGGAGACCGGCCTCCCTCGGGCCAAGGCGGCGATGATCCGAAGACAACCCACTGGTCGGTTCTTTGGGGAGGAGGCCTTGCCGGGGTGATCTTATTCTCGGGCGCTACCCTTCAACAGGTCGGCCTTGTGTACACCACGGCAGGAAAGGCCGGGTTTATCACGGGGCTTTATGTGATCATCGTTCCCCTCATGGGATTGTTCCTGGGGCACTGGCCAGGCTGGGGAGAATGGGCGGGCGCCGGCATGGCCGCCCTTGGTCTTTATCTCTTGAGCGTGACGGAGGCCTGGACATTCGCACCGGGCGATCTTTGGGAGCTCTTCGGGGCCTTTTTTTGGGCCGTCCATGTATTGATCCTGAGTTGGCTTTCCCCCAGGGTGGATAGGCTGAAACTGGCATGCACCCAATACGTGGTGTGCTCGGTCTTAAGCCTGATCGGTGCAGGTCTCACCGAAACCATGAGCCTCGATGGCATAGGAGGGGCATTTATCGCCATTCTCTATGGGGGCGTGCTGTCCGTGGGCATTGCCTATACCTTACAGGTGGTGGCGCAGCGACACGCACCCCCGACCCATGCCGCTATCATTCTAGGCCTGGAGGCCGTGTTTGCTGCCCTGGCGGGGTGGCTCGTGCTGGGCGAGACGCTTTCCCTCAGGGCCTTGATCGGTTGTGCGTTGATGTTTTCGGGGATGCTGAGCGCCCTATTGTGGCCGTAAACCCTTAACTCCCCCCCCAGTTTTTTCGGGGCATGTCCCCGCACCTTGGGCAATCAGGCACCTTTCGGGTTATTCGCCCCAACCAATAACTGCCTCAATTCCTCCTCTGCGTCTTTGCCAGGTTTTTGCAGGGGGGCACGAGGCTCTCCTCCGTAATAGCCTGCCAGATCCATGGCGACCTTGAGGCCACCTATGCCGTATCGGACCGTCACTGCCTTGGCCAGCGGGGTCAGACGGTTCTGAAGTTGCCGTGCCTCTTCAAGTTTTCCCTCGTAAAAAAGGGACTGGATCTTACAGAACTCCTGGGGAGCTATATTCGTCGCAGCCAGGATCCCCCCTGCCGCACCGACACAGAGAGCAGGAAAGAACACGGGCGCTGAGCCCGTGAATACCGCGAATCCATTGTGACTCAGATGGACGATCTCGCTCAGCTGGCCGATGTTCCCTGAGCTGTCCTTAACTCCCACGATGTTGGGATGCTCGGAGAGCCTGGCCACGAGATCCGGCTCCACGTTTATCCCTGTGAATTTCGGTACGTTATAGAGCAGAATACCGATCCGGGAGGAATCCGCAATCGAGGTAAAGTGGTCGTAGAGGATCTGGGACTTCATGGAGTCCTTGAAGTATGAAGGCGTAACCACGAGCGCATAATCAGCACCTATTGTGGCAACTTGATTGGAGAACCGAATGGTCTCTCGGGTGGATTCCATGCCTGTTCCCACGAGCATGAGCTTTGATGAAGGGATTGCCCCTCTGGATGCCTCCACCACGGCGAGCCTTTCCCTCTCGTTGAGATAAACGGACTCGCCGTTTGAGCCGAGTACCAGGTACCCGGAGAGACCTGTCTGATTCCATTTTTGAAAGTTCTCCTTAAGCCTCTCGAGCGCCACTTCCCCGTCTTCGAAGGGCGTGGTGATCGGGGGCATCACACCAGTGAGTTTCATGGGTTTGTTCCTCCTGCCTTATGGTGTGTTCATGATTTGATTTCTTACAACAGCGGGACTGCTGCCCAACATGAGAACGTGATTGGTGATGGATTGAATCACAACCTGCTCTTTGCTACTGTTACCTACCACGTTCCTCCTACAAGAGCAAGCCTTGCGTATCAATAAATCGGGCTTTCCAGATATATGACGATGAGCCCTTATTTATGATAGATCTATGTCACGGAAGCTCCTATAATAACCAGCATTGTTTTGGGATGGTATCGAGGCAATCCAGCGCTATTCGAGGATAAGGAGCTTTGCCATGAGGAAAGCGTTTCTTCTTATTGTCTGCATCGTTGCCGCCTTTGGAGCGGTCGCAGAGGGCAAGAACACGGGGGCGGATGAAATCCTGGGCGAGTGGTTGACTGATAAGGATGAAGCCATTGTTGAGATCTATCGGCGCGGCGAGCTATACTGCGGGAAGATAGTATGGCTCAAGGAACCCAGGAACCCCGACGGCACAGAGAAACTGGACACCCAAAATCCCGAACCGTCCAAAAAGGATCGCCCGGTTATCGGCCTCGTTATGGTATGGGGCTTCCGTTATGATGGTGACGGAAGTTGGGTCGATGGACGGATTTACGACCCTGATAACGGCAAGACTTATTCCTGCAAGATGCGCTTAGAGGGGGACAAGCTGAACGTTCGGGGCTATATCGGTTTCAGTCTGTTCGGCAGAACAACGGTATGGACGAGGAAGCACTGATGCCGTTAGATCTTTCTCCCCTCTTCTCTCACAAAAACAAGAAGCACCACACATAGCGTTGCGGCGAGAGCGAGGGAAGGCTTTGTCCTTGTATCTTGCCTGGATAGAATCTCAGTGTTTATCACTTTTTGACAGAATACCTTTGATGTATTGGTAATACAGTGCAGTAAAGATTGAAAAGAACAATAGGTAGACAATATCATACAAAAGGAGCATGTCAATACCTTTTGTATTCTCTGTTTGAGTTGCGAAGATCCATAGATACCACACCATCACCATTACGATGAAACAATACTCATATGCTGCCGCTGCCCTTCTGGGTTTGGGTGTCGCCCAGATTCTGGCTACCGTCCAGGTTTATCTTTCTAATGTGAGACTCTACCGTACTCTTCTGGGAGTAAGCGATGCCGGCTATCTGACCATTCCCAACCAGAGGATCATGCAAACCTTGCCGGACCTCGCGCCCGCGTTTTTTGGAGGCCTCTTCTTTACCGTATCTGTGGGCGCGTTCATTGCGCTTCTGTGCCTTGGGGCGGTCTGGCTCTGGGATCGTCTTTTTTGCAGGAACAGACACGTTACGATTTTCCTTATTGCGATATGGGCGGGATGTCTCGTGACGGCAAACATCCGGGGTGTTGACCTCATGGTATCGTTGTATTTTATATTTGTTCCCTGTGCGGTCCTTTCCCTCACGCTGAGAATAATGCCCGCGAGATCAAGAAAGAAGAAATGGAAAGAGGGGGTTGTGCATGTTGTCTCTGTTTTGATTCTCGCAGCCCTATGGGTTACCCAAATGGACTCTCATCTATTACTGGATGTACGAGATCATCTGCTCGTATCAAATCGATTGGGCACCACGATCAATGACTTCTACTATACCTATACCCTCTATCCGGCCGAGGCCTTTAAATCTCTGGATCAGAAGATGGTAAAGGCCTACCGCCTGGAGGGTATTCAGGATAAGTCCGTTGCGGGATCCATTGAAAGACGACTGCTAAACTACGACTACCTCCGGGTAGAAGGCGATTCTCCGGTTGATATGACGATATCCCAAAAGGGCGCATTCCTCGTGTTCAGCAATGGGAACAGAAATATTCTCGAGGTAGCCCCCCCGGCTTTTTTCTCAGAGACGGGCAAGATCCTGAGGGAATTCTCGGCACGAAGCGACATGCACCGTTTTTTCCGGCAATTCACCTTCTACTCTCTCTTGATAGGCTTTCCGGTTACCCTGTATCTGTTTTTCCTTCTCTTGTTCCGCGCACTTGCCGGCCTTTTCCTGAGCATGGAAGTCTCTTCGATGTTCGCCTCGGCGCTTTGTTTGGCAATGGGCATAGCCTTGTTCGCCTTCTTTGTTCAAAGCAGGGTAAAGAGCGCCGCGATAGGGGATGTGGCTTCTGCCCTGGAATCTGAGCGGTGGCAGGAGAGAGTGGCGGGATTGAAGCTCATCGAGAAGGAGGGCACGGAGGTAAGCGATTTTCAGGCCTATCGCAGGATGATCAAGAGTCCTCATATAGCCGTTCGCTACTGGTTGGCGAGATCCCTGGGGGTGAGCAGGAACCCCGAAACCTATGATGATCTCCTGGGGCTTCTCAATGACCCTCACCCAAACGTGGTTTCAATGGCCTTTTTCGCATTGGGCAAGAGGGGCGATACAAGGGCAATCAGCGTGATCCTTACACATATTGGCCTATCCGATCACTGGTACAGCCAATGGTATGCCTATAGGGCGTTGAGAAGGCTGGGATGGAAGCAAACCGTATTACCGTAGCGAGCCTCATCGTATCCACTGGGGCAGTCCTTTGCGTCGAGGCCGCAGCAGGAGCGGTAGCCGCAAGGATCCCCTTAAACCCTATAATATTGCTGGGCGTGATTCGTCTGCTCGAGATAGCCCTGCTCGTGTTGGCAGCCGTCATCTACGGGAACGGATTGTCTTCGGTGGGATTGGCTCGATCCAGTGCGTTTCAGGGATTTGCCCGGGGCGTGCTCTGGTCGGCCGGCTTCGGCATGAGCGCGCTTGTCGCCCATCTCATCTTATATGCGATCGGCATAAACGGCATGACGCTTATTCATACCAACCTGCCGAGAAACCCCGGCGCTATCGGCCTCTTGTTCCTGGTTGGCGGGGTGGTGGGGCCGGCAGCTGAGGAGATTTTTTTCCGGGGCACCCTTTACGGATTCTTTCGGAGGTGGGGCGTGTTTGTGGCCCTGACCATGAGCACCCTTGTATTCGTCGTGGCCCACCCCGGGTTTCCTCACATCCCTGTTACCCAAGTAGTGGGGGGGATCGTCTTCGCCATGGCCTATGAGATTGAGGGAAGCCTGATGGCGCCTCTCACGATCCATGTTCTCGGCAATATGGCGATCTTCACGCTCTCCTGGATTACCTAAGTCGGCAGTGAATCTTAATCTCAAGGCCTTAGCCATTCGACAGAGCCATGATGAAGCATCCGCCTTCGCCTCCAAACCCCGCCTCTCCCTCATGCGGAGGCGCATCAGGCGGTGTGTATTCCCCCTCAGGATATGCCGCCCCGTTTGAAACCCCAATGGCCTCCAGATCGAAGCCGGCGCTAATGACCGTTGGATAAGGATCCCAGATGATATCTCCGCTCGAATCTAACGATGTGCAGTCACCGATGATGTCGATTATCCGGACATGGGTAATATGACTCAAATCGAGCATGCCAGAAGCGACCTCTTCCTTCTCCCGAAGATCTGCCAGGTCAAATGGTGTCCCGTATCCCTGACGGTATTTACCTGCGAGGCCTTCAATATCAGTGGGATCGATAGAACCGTATGATCCAACTGGGTCGGCAGTTAAAGAGTCATTGTCAAAACGCAAAAAGTTCGTTCCATCTGATGAGACCTCAACATAGGCGAACTCGAGGAAGGTGTCGCTAAAGGAGTTTTCAAAGACGGCGAAATCCCATCCCTCGCCATCCTCAATGGGAGCGGCAAAGGTGAGGGTGATCCGCCCGCCTCGGCCAAGGGAGACGACATCGTATGAGTTGCCGGTAGCCTTTCCGAGGGCCTTCTCAGGGGTTTGCCAGGTAGAATCGACATTGCTTCCTATGGTGTAGTCCGTGTATCCCGTTGCCCAACCTACGAACGCAGGATCATCCATATGAATAGCGGTAGAGCCCGGCACGTCAGCTGCCGGCGGATAGGGTCCGGCCATTGAAACAGAAGATGCCACGGGATAGATAAGAAAGACGAATAAGGCTAGATGATATTTGCTCATAAGTATGCACCTCCGTTACCGGCTGGAAAGGGCCTTAAAACCTCCATTCCAGTCCCCCATAGATATTTCTGGTGGGCATGGGATAGTAGGATTCGCTATAAGCCGTGGTCGAGTATAATTCATCGAGGATATTGTTGATCCCGACGAAGAGCTTGAACCCTCTGCTGGTAAAGGTCAGCTTGCCGTCGAGCACCGTATAGGCATCGAGTTTTTCGTACCGGTTGTTGTTCTCGTCATTTCCATCGAACCTCGACCCCACAAAGGTTCCGGTGAGTGAAAGCAGGAGTGGTTCCAGGATATTCCATTCGACCCCTACGCTTGCCTTATGCCTGGGTACAAGGGGAACAAAGGTTTCCGTGATCTCGAACGTGGCCTCAGTGTAAGTGTAGTTTCCCCAGAGGTACATCGAATCGATCGGGTAGAGCCTCGCATCCGTTTCAACACCACGGCGTATGGTCTTCTCATCATAGTTTCGGTTAAAGCTCTCTCCGGTGAGGGGGTCTTCGCCGTAGTAGATTTCTTCCTCGATTCCGGCCTGAAAAAGGGTAACCGAACATTCCGCGAGGTCTCCTATCCGGAGTCGCCCGCCAATATCCGTGTGTCTCCCTTGCTGGGGCTTAAGAGATTCATCGGCTTGCGCGAATTCATCGACATTGGGGATGCGGAAACTGGTGGCGTAACTGGCGAAGAGCGTGGCCTCAGGTCCGAAAGCGTACACCAAGCCCGCATCATACACGTTGTAGGTAAATTTCTTCTCAGTGATATCACCATTTACCCAACGCTTAACCCCATTAAAGCTCCTCCGAAGGTCTTCCCTGAACCTCCCCCTGTATTCGTTGTATCGATACCCCCATTGAAAAAGGAGACCTTCTGTTATGCGCCAGTCATTGGATAGGTACCCCCCAATCGGCTTGGTTTCGCTGTTTTTACGCTGATCCCTGGAACGCTCCTCCCTCACGTATTCCGTTACATAGGAGTCTAGCCCGCACTTGAATCCATGCATGAGGCCGAAGGCGTTATACTCCCTGCTGTATCCCAGGATAAGGGATTTCGTATCCTCGTCGATCGTATCGATCTGGTCATCTTTTGAGATGAGAGGGCTATACCCTATGATATAGGAGTTGTCTCGAACGCGATATCCCCTCTTGGCCGTTAGCGAACCCCAGCGCCCGAGCTCTATGTCAACCCCACCCACTGCTCGCCAATCGGCGGTCTCTCCATAATCATGAGGGCGATCCGTCAAAACCCGGTTCTCCCTTATGTCCTTGTTTTCCTTGCTCACGGGACCTGGAAGTCCGTATTCGTCCTGATGGAGGGAACCGGCTACTCTGAGAGAAACGTAATCGTTTAGATCATAACCGGTTTTCACCGATGCATCCTTCTTCCGGAAATAGCCATTCTCCCGGTAACCATCGGAGTCATAATAGTCCCCGATAGCGGCCAGGTTGAGGTCATTACTGCTCCCGCGATAGCAGGCTCGACCATCAAAGGTTGCGTAGCTTCCATAGGAGGTGTACAAAGAGATCTCGGGCTCCTTCTGTCCTCCTTTGGTGATGATATTGATAACACCTCCAACCGCTCCATCTCCGTAGATCACCGATCCGGCCCCGCGAACGATCTCAATACGCTCGACCTGATCAAGGGGGATGGAGGAGAAATCCGCTCCCGTTAAATCGGGTGAATTAAACCTCACTCCATCCACCATCACGATCACATTGCTGGGTGCGGTATCTCCCATACCGCGGATGTCGATCGCAGCCTGTTTGTCGTTTCCGAAGAAACTGCGAAGGTTTATTCCCGATTCCCTCGCAATAAGATCAACGATATTGTTGCTCGGGGCCTGCCGGATATCACCGCTGGTTATCATCGTTACATTTCTGGGTATATCTGCGATTGGTTCCTCAACTCGGGTAGCCGTGATT
>Ga0315545_1005503_pt1 | contig 10139 bp, 9 predicted proteins | sample SalMarSW160210MG_FD_203096 | JGI IMG/M metagenome (GOLD analysis project Ga0315545, IMG submission 203096) | Salt marsh sediment microbial communities from the Plum Island Ecosystem LTER, Massachusetts, United States - Salt Marsh Sediment SW1602-10 ...
CGCAACCATGATGGGCCTCACCTCCTGGGAACGGGTGAGTACCATTCCGAACAGAAGGTCGTTCCATATCCATGTCCACTGGAAGAGAGCCACGACCGCGGTGGGGGGAATGGACTGGGGCAGAAAGATGTATAAAAATGATTTCATCGGGCCGCACCCGTCGATCTTCGCGGCATCCTCTATCTCTTTCGGAATCGTCGTGTAAAATCCCCTGTACACGAACAGGCTGAAAGGGATACAGATGGCCGCATAGATAAGTATCATTCCTATTCGCGTGTCGTAGAGCGCGATGGAATTGAAGAATTTGTACACAGGAATGAGGTACATCTGAAAAGGGAAAAGCGTACCGCTGTAAATGATGAGAAAGAGAAGAAAATTGAATTTCGGCTTCAGGCGGATAATACTAAAACCCGCCATAGAAGCGGTGATGATGGCGATTCCCGCACCAACGGTCGCATAAATGAAGGAATTGAGAAAATGTTTGTGGAGGTTGTATTTGTCCAGCGCATTGATCAGGTTCTCGAAAAATGACACCTTTGTGGGAAGCTGGTAAAACTCCTGTTCGAGAAAATCCTCAGCGCTTTTAAACGACACGAGAAACGTCGTCCACACCGGAAGAAGCCAGAGCAGTACAAGCGCGACCACTACGACGTACAGCGGAATTTTTCCCGGATTCGCCCTCATACCACTTCTGCCTCAATAATACTGAAGTTCCTTTCTCGCCATTCTTTTTATGTAAATGGCAGATACAGCAATGACAATAATTGAAAGGAGCACGGAAATCGCCGCCCCATACCCCATCCTGAACAGCGTGAATGTTTCCCTGAACATCGTGACTGCAAGGGTTTCCGAAGACCTGTAGGGCCCTCCGCGAGTCATTACGTAGATTATATCGAATGCCTTGAATGAATTCACCATTGCCATGGTGATGACGATGGTGGTGATGGGACGCAGCATTGGAAATGTGACATACACAAAAGTCTGCCATTTGTTCGCGCCGTCGATCACCGCTGCCTCAATTGGCTCTTCCGGAATAGTTGCAAGGCCCATGAGAAACAGCACCATATTCACCCCGAGCTGCTGCCATGTCCATGCAATAAGAAGTGAAAACGTATTCAGCGGGACTCCTGTAAGCCACGACACGCTCCGTTTGATACCGAAGACATTGAAAAGATTGTTCAGAACACCAAGTTCCTTGCTGAACATGTATGTCCAGATGATGCCTGTTGCAACAAACGATATGGTGAGCGGGATAAAGAAAATGGACTTAAAAAATTTTTCCAGCACCATTCCTTTCACAAATATCGCAATAAGAAGCCCCCCCATGACGGGAAAGATAAGGGTGAATCCCACCCAGATAAGCGTATTCCTGAATGAAACAAGAAAATTCTCATCGGAAAAAAAGGAAATGTAGTTTTTCAACCCGATGAATATCGGCTCGCTTATCCCGTCCCAATCGAAAAAACTGTAGTAGATGTTTTGAAACATCGGAATGAGCAGCAGTACGAATACGAGGAGAAAGGCGGGCAGAATGAACAGGTAACTGACCACCTGGCCTTTTTTGTTCATTGGCTTTGTCGCCCTTTCTGATGGTGTGCCTCAAACAGATGATTCTGCGTTAAATCCCACGATGAAAGGGGGCCACTCCCTATTCGGGAATGGCCCCGGATACCGTGATTACTTAGGTCGAACTTCGAGTCTTTCAATATATTTGGGAAAAGCACTTATTTTGGCGAAAAACACTGAATTCACCGACATCTCCTCTCCGAAGTTCTCAAAATGAGCGTGCATTGTATGTGTGAAAGTTTCATTTTCATACCGGTGTATGAAATTCGACATTCACCCTACTTATTCTGCGCCCAGTATTCGTCTGCAATTTTATCGAGGTCTGCCAGAACCTTGTTGGCCGATGCCGGATTCAGTATGAATTCGGCAAATTTGTCAACTGCGGTTTCACAAATGGGCGTGGGCGTTGCCTCCCAGTATCTGTTCATTATCTGGTAATTCTCATCAACAATGGTTTTCATCAGGTTGACCTTGACCGGAGGAAGATAATCGGCTTTTGATTTCTGGTTTGCGGGAAATGAGGTGATCTTTTTCGCGAGAAAGGCGTTTCCCTCTGGTCCCATCAGCCAGTCTGCAACTTTTTTTGCAGCATCTTTGTTCGGCGAATTTTCAGAAACGAGAATGGGCATTGCCTCGAGAATAATGACCTTTCCCGCCTTGGGGTTGTGGGACGGAAGAATGAACGCTCCGATCTTTTCCTCAGGAACTCCGTTTGCCGTAAGCACTGAGGTGTAGTACCACGTTCCGCAGACAACCATGCCCAGCTTGTCCTGGTTGAAAAGCCGCGGTGAATCGGCAAAAAGGTCTGTTGATGGATCAGTAAAATAGCCTTTCGCTATCAGATCCGCCCACACCTTGAACGCCTTTTTCACTCTGGGATCGGTGTACTTTGCCTTTCCCTCACAGAGGTCAACATAGAGACCGGGGTCTTCACCGATGATCATTTCTTCGAACATGATGAAAGTGGGCCATCGCGCCTGCACGGTGATAAAGAGCGGGGTAATGCCGTTCTTTTTGAGCGTGTCGCACACAGCAATAAATTCATCCCATGTTTCCGGTTCTTCCAGGTTCAAGCGCGCAAACACGTCTTTGTTGTACCACACGGGCCAGTACTCGACACCGTATACGAATCCATAGTTTTTCTCATCAAACGTAAATGCATCCCTGAGTCCCTGTGAATACTCGGCGCTGTGCCTGTCCCACACATCCGTGAGATCCGCCAGGAGCCCCTGATCGATCAGCCCTTTCATCCTGTATGTAGACCACCAAGTAAAAAGACCGGGTGCCTTTTCCGTGGGAAGAGCCGCTCGAACAGACGCAATAAACACGTCTGTCGTTGGATACGGAGTCGGCGTGATTCCCACACCGATTTCCTCCTTTGTCCTCTGCCCTGTTTCCTCGAAGTAAGGCTGGAAGTTCGGGTTTCCTCCCTTGTCGTGCACGAGCACGACGTCGACTTCTTTCATCTCTTCTTTCGACCCTGCTTCCCCCTTTGGCTTCGCCGCATACACGACAGTTGCCCCAATGAACAGTGAAATGACACACACTATAAGCAGTCGTGTTATTATTTTTTTCATACAGTCCTCCTTTTTATTTTTTTCTTCTCTTAATTATTTCACCTGTGTACTGGAGTTGTATCGAGGATTGACTCATGTTTCGCATTCGCAAGAAAAGACGTAAAGAAACAATGAACAAAGTGTGCTCATTTCCTCGTAATGAAAAAGCGGCACGCTTCAAATTCATTTTATCCGGCCCTCCCGTTTTGTCAAGAACAATTTCATCGGGAAGATAGATGGGAAGCATTTATCATGATCGCCCGAACATGTTCTCTCGGTGTCCCCGGAATCAAGGCTCCGCTTGGAGCGAGGATATATCCGCCGCGTGCGTCACCTGCGATCTCGATACTCCGGCCGCATTCCGCGGATATGCGTTCAGGTCCCCCTTTCAGTACGAGCCCTATGGGGTCAAGATTCCCCATCAAACAGACTTTTCCGCCAAGAGCGTTCTTCACCTCAGTCAGATCCGCGGCAAAGTACAGCACGTCGATCCCGAGGTCCCCCAGCCGCCCGAGAACATGGGAGATCCTTTTCTCACAGATGTGAAACATCTTCACTGCATATGAGAATTCCCTCATCACGCGGAAGAGGTAGGGAAACACGAATTCCTCGAAGTGATCCGGTCCTACGCGCGCAGGAGTATGATCGAAGAAATATATCCGCTTCAGCTTTCCATTCACCTGTTCCTGAAGACGCACCCATCCAATGATGAAATCGGTCACCATGTCAAGCAGACCGTGGATGACCTTCGGAAAATCGTGTAGACCGATCAGGAAATTTTCATACCCAACCACAAGTGCCGCTGTCTCCACAGGCCCCATTGAAAATGCGAACCCGTCCAGATATCCGTACTCGTCGATAAGGCGGTTTTCGAGATTTTTCCAGAAATAGCGGTACTGAGAGAGCACCTGAGGCATCAGCCCGTCTTTTTTCGGATCCGGTACGGTGAGGGCAGCGATCTCGTGGTTCGTCATTTCTCCCGGTTTGGCATGGAGAACCTTCGGGCAGCGCGGCTCAGGGCTGAGCGGGTTGTTTTCGCGTTGCACGAGCCTGCATCCGAAAGCGGAGGGCTCGACTACTCCGCAGCCGAAGTCCGGATAAATACCCGGCACGATCATCATCTCGGGAAACTCCTTCTGAAAAGCGCACTGAAGCTTCAGCTTGAGCTCCGCGTCGAAAAGGTAATCCTTCATACCTGCGCCGTACAGGCTGCAGATGTAGGGAGAGCTGATACAGCATGCAACAGGAATAGAGTACGGAAGATCGAACCCGACGGCACGAAAAAAATTATCTGCCGGTGAACCATGAAAACCGGAATTGTCCTTTTTTTTCTCCATAGATCCCTCGCGACAAAACTCATTCTGAAAGGGAAATCGGGTACCTGCCATACTCCTTCACCGCTTCTATCATTGTCCAGAAGATTTCCGGTGACACCCCGCTGTGGATGCTGTTGCTCGAGGCAAAAATATGCCCTCCGCCCGGTGATGCAGTTCGGATGATGTTTTTTACTTCTTCTCTCACCTCCTCTTCGGTCCCGAATGAAAGCAGCTGTCCGCAGTCGATGTTCCCAAGAAGCGTGATCCTGTTTCCGTATTTTTCCTTCACCCACCCAATATCCATCCCCGCTGCCGGCTCTATGCTGTGAAGGCCGTCGATGCCGACCTCGTCCACCAGAATATCAATGAGCACTCTCGTATTGCCATCGAGGTGTTTGAAGTACGGGATGCTATGACCGTGGCATTCATTGACGATACGCCTGAGCTGGGGTGCCATAAACCTTCTAAACATCCCGGGTGAAAAAAGAGGCCCTCCTCCGTAACACCAGTCCTCTGCACCTAAAATCCCGTCGACACCCAGTGCGATCTGCGCCTTCAGTAGAGACAGCGCTCCGTCGGTTGTCGCCTTCATGTACCGCTCGACCAGTTCGGGTTCATCTATCATGGCTTGGAGAAAAAGAGGCAAAAATGGTAAAAATGTCGGACAGGCGATATCAGCGGCTCCGAGCACGAACATCCCGTCATCCTGGTGTTTTTCCCTCTCCACCGCGATTCTGATGGACTCTAGACCGTCCTCAAGGCTCGGATGCAGAGGAGAGGTCGGAGCCTGCTCCAGGTAGGCCACGTATCTTCTGAGCTCCTCCATTCCCCCTTCCTTGATGGAGTCGTTTACCGTCACACAGATGTCGCTCTGTTCTTCGTACTTTTCGATGGACCAAAAGCCGTTCTCCGGGCTTTCGATCCGGTATGTGTCTTTATCAATTTCACTGATGTTCACGTCGAAAATATTGTTCGCAGTAATGTTATCGGGAAGCCCCATGTAAACGCAAACCACGTAGTCTGTCGGTCTGTACCAGAACATGTCAAAGCCCACACACTCATACATCTCAAGCATCCCCTCGACGTTTTCCCTTATAATTGCCCTTCGCGCGTCTCTTCCCTCCATGCTGGCTCTGATTCCCGCAGCTTTCGACTCCCCTGTTCCGAACCCCGAGATCCTTCTCCCCAAAACACTCTCCAGAACAGGATTCGCCACGGTGAGCTCGAAGATGGGAACCCTGTCCGGTTCGGCATGAGACAAGGTTGTTTTCACCCGCTGTTTTTTCGTCATTCTCCTCACCTCCGAATATCTGTATTATCCCATATTTTGTACCAATATGGAAAGAAAAATTAACTGAAAAAAGCGGACAGCAGGTCACACTTGTTTCTGAGCGCCACGTACCTGTACCGCGATTTCCCACTATCCTGTTTTCCTGCATGAAGCTATATTTTTCATAAGAAGAGGACACACGGAGGAAATACGCAGTATGGAGAACGTGCAGATAGATGCAATGAACCGCTTTCAGGATCTCATCACCCGCGTTGAGGGGTCCGGAAAACAAATAGCAGAGATATTTTTATTTGCCCTCTCTACCTGTATGTGGTGCAGTCTCGGAAAAACATGGCTCAGTGAAAACGGATACCGCTATGCCTATCTTGATGTCGACAGGATTCCACTCAAAGAAAAAAACAGGATCAAAGAGGAGCTCGCACAGATCACGGGCGAGCAGCCCAGGTTTCCATTTATTATCGTTGACCGGAAAAAATGGCACTCAGGATACGAACCTTCGGTCTGGGAGGAGATGCTCAATGAGTAAGGCAAAAACCGAAAAAGAAGTGAGAGAGTATGTTCAAAAAATTGCGAAGCGAAACAACTGGAAGCTGAACTCCAGAGAAAACATGCTGCAAAGCCTCGCACTCGGGCTCGTGAAAAATTTCAACCGTCTCGGCTACTACAACTGCCCGTGCCGCGACAGTCATGAAGACAGGCTGCTCGATCGTGACATAATCTGCCCGTGCGTGTACGCACGGGAAGCTGACGTGGAGGAGTACGGCCACTGCTACTGCGCGCTTTTTTTCAGTCACGATTTCGACATGTCCGGGAAAATCAGCATGATCCCGGAGCGCCGCCCAGCACCGCAGAACAGGTGACCTCGCAGGCCGGAAAGAATAGGTGAAAAAAAAGTTGGAAAATTATTTGGAAAATTATTTTTTCTTGACAAAAGCAATACAGAGTTTATAATAATGGTGTTTTGGATGCACATTCGAAAAATGTTTACAGGTTTTGTTTCGTACAGTGCGTGCCGCGTTCGCGCTCGTCCAAGAAGAATCTTCTCTATCACACTTTACAATTCATACACGGCACCTGATTCTTACTTTTTCATGAATACGCCCGCTCACATACGATGAACTCATGAAGAGAGGAGGTGAAAACGTCCTTATCAAAGAGAATTTAGTAAGAGAGCACATTTTTTTACCATAATTAAAAAAGGAGGTGTTTTACATGAAAAAACTCACAATTTTTATGCTGGTTTTTGTGTTCATTCTCACAGGCGTGGCGGTATACGCATCCAAAGGTGAAAAGGCCAAAGAGGGAGCTGTTGAGGAAAAGGCCCCTCCGAAGGAAGAGGCTGGCCTGATAATGGGCTTTCCCGCTGCAAACGAGCAGGAGGCAAAGCTCGCACATGCCGCATTTGAGGCTGCAGACAATGGAAACCCCGACCCAGCCTGGAAGGGAAAAAAACTCACAATCGCTGTTTACTCAGCAGGGCAGCGCGGCGCCATATCGGGACCGCTGTACTTCTGGCGAAACAAGTTCGAGGAGCTAACAGGGGCCACCCTAGACATCGTGGAGATCCCCTTCGCCGAGCTGCGCGAAAAAATTTTTACTGATCTGATGACGGGCGCGGGCAGGTACGACATGCTCATCAACTGCTCCAACTTCTACGGTGACTATATTCTCAACGACTGGATCCTTCCCATTGACGATTACTTCGATGATCCTCGAATGCCCGAGTGGGACCGGGACTCCATCTCTCCCGCAGTGGCGGCGCTGTACAAGTGGGGGGATCACTGGTACGGCGGCAACAACGACCACGACGCCCAGGTGTTGTACTACCGAAAGGACATCATCGAGAGCGCCGAGTGGCAGGCCAAGTTCAAGCAGGAGATGGGTCATGACATGCCCGTGGACCTGGAGACATGGGAGGACGTGGTGGAGGTCTGCGAGTTCTTCCACGGCAAGGACTGGAACGGGGACGGAGACTCCGACAACGGCATTTCCCTGCACCTCAAGGTGGGCGGCCAGGGGTATTTCCACTTCATGGCCATGTCCGCACCCTATGTGGTGATCCCCTATCCCGGGGATCCACCCACAAAGGTGACGAGGTATCACAACGTGTACTGGTTCGACCCGGAGACAATGGAACCGCTGATCAACTCTCCGGGACACGTCAGGGCCCTGGAGATATTGCTCAAGCTGTCCAAGGCCGGGTCTACAGCAATGTGGGGCTGGAGCCTGGGCGAAGCCTGGGCGGATTTCCTGTCCGGCAACGCGGTGATGTGCTTCTCCTGGGGCGATGTGGGGTCACTATCGCAGCTTCCAGACCAGTCGGTGATCCAGGGCAAGCTCGGTGCACGGGGTATTCCCGGAACCAAGACCCCTTACGACATGCAGAAAAAACGTTTCCTCAACCTGGACGAGCCCAACATGGTAAGCAACCAGGCGGGTTGCTCGTGGCACCCGGTTATTTCCAAGTACGCCGACAACCCCGACCTTGCCTACTACTTCATGGCCTGGCAGTCAACGCCTCCGATCAACCACTGGAACGTATACATGGGCTGGACCGGTGTTGATCCGGGTACCACCTACGACTGGTTTCCGCCCTACGGCAATGCCAAAGAAGAAGAGTATGTGGCAGGAGGTTACGACGCCGAAGATGCCAGAAACTTCATCGGTTCGTACCAGGACAACTTCTATAACTATCCGATTTTCCAGAACTACCTCCGCATCCCGGGCACCCCGGAGCTACAGGAGATCTGGGACGTGCACCTGTCCGAGGCAGTCACCGGACAGCTCGGTCCGCAGGAGGCCCTGGACAGGACCGCTAAAGACTGGGGCCGGATCATCGACGACTATGGACGGGACACCCTGCTGAAACTCTATCAGGAGTCTATCGGCTACAAGTAATAAAAATAAGGAGGAAGGGGCGGGCGGACGAACAAAAGTGCGAGCCCACCCTTCCCTCTTTTACATGAGGAAATAGAGAAGCGCGGGGAAAAACGATGAATAAAAAAGAGCGAATAAAATTTCTATTCGTCGGCCCGGGAATTCTCTGGGTGCTCGCCTTCACCATATTTCCTCTGCTCTTCTCACTGAGGCTGAGTTTTTTTCATGCACGCCTGGGAAGGCCACAGGAATTCATCTGGCTGGGAAACTTCGGCAGGGCCTTCGCAGACTACCGGTTCTGGAGCGTGCTGTGGGTCACCATTTTCTTCGTCATTGTCAATGTTGCCCTCACAGTTCTGATCGGCCTGGTGCTCGCCCTCCTGGTGAGCAGGCCTCTTCGCAAGCCTTTAAAGGGGCAGCGGGCGATCAGAGCGTTTTTCACCATGCCCCTCTTCACCGCACCCATTGCGCTGGGGTATTTGGGGCTCACGATTTTTCACGAAGAAATCGGGGCGGTCAATACGGTGATCAAGGCTCTGGGTTTTGTCAACCTGCCTGCCTGGTTTTCAGACCCGTGGCTTGCCAGGTTTGCCATCTCAATTGTGGATGTGTGGCAGTGGACCCCGTTTTGCTTTCTCGTCATTCTGGCAGGGCTACAGTCTCTGCCCGATGAGATTTACGAATCTGCAGCTCTGGATACGTCATCGGGGTGGGACGTTTTCAGACATCTCACTCTCCCGCTCATCGGCCCTGTGCTTTTCACCGTCACCATCCTTCGTATGGTTGAAACCTTCAAACTGCTCGAGATACCGTTCAGCATGACCTCCGGCGGTCCTGGTATGGCGACACAGACCTACTCGTACTACATCTACCTGACAGGGCTGCGCAACTTCAACACGGGGTATGCCTCCGCACTGGCATACATCCTGCTCGCGATTATGCTGATCATCAGTATTTTCTTTTTCAAGCGGTTGAGGCAAATCTACGAGTAGAGGAGATCGCTTCTGTGATAGCGAAGAAAAAATGGAGCATTGGCACAGTGGTAATCTGGATAATTATCGTCGGTGCCATCTGCTGGGCCCTGTTCCCCTTTTACTGGGCCATCATCACGTCCTTCAAACCGCCTGGTGTAATTCTGACGAAACCATCGTTTATTCCGTGGGTCCAGTTCAAACCCACGCTGTTCAACTGGCATAACGAGTATATAAGCCGCGGACGGGAGATAACGCTCGCACTGATGAACAGTCTCATCATTGCCGGAGGGGCATCGCTTGTCGCGGTGTCCCTGGGTACGATGGCAGGATACGGGCTGGCACGATTTCGCTTCCACCGCTGGAAGAACAAGGACATGACGCTGTGGTTTCTCTCACAGCGGTTTTTACCCCCCATGGCAACCGCGATTCCATTTTTTCTGTTCATGAAAACCTTTCACCTGCTCGACACTCGATGGGCGCTGATCATGACCAATGCCACCTTCACCATGCCCTTTGCTGTGCTTATCATGCGCGACGTGTTCAAAGAACTCCCGCTCGA
>Ga0315545_1005506_pt1 | contig 10134 bp, 12 predicted proteins | sample SalMarSW160210MG_FD_203096 | JGI IMG/M metagenome (GOLD analysis project Ga0315545, IMG submission 203096) | Salt marsh sediment microbial communities from the Plum Island Ecosystem LTER, Massachusetts, United States - Salt Marsh Sediment SW1602-10 ...
ATTAAGAATCGCTAAAGGTGGCGTTTATTCTCATTATGAATTCCAGCAGCCACTAGCTAATCGTTTAACTGACGAGGCTTGGCGTGAGATGTTAAAGAAAGGAGAAGAACCTGATTTAGCTGAATGGACTAATATATTTATTGCTCAATAAAGATGAATGGACAGATTGTTTACTATAAAATTATCAACTTTATTCGGTATAATTGTTCTAATAGGTGTTATTTTATTAATTATAGTTCAATCTGAATATAGACTAACCATTGATTCATCATTAGAAGAACCAGAGGTAAAAGAAGTTATGTTTCTGCCTTCTGGTTTTTTAATTAAAAATGAAGAGCCAAAAGCAGTTTTGGTGGCTGTGGGCGATATTATGCTTTCCCGGATGGTAGCTCGAAGAATTAAGGAGAATCAAGACCAAAAATATCCTTTTTTAGAAGTATCTGATTTGATTGGTCAAGCTGACATAGCTTTTGGCAATTTGGAATGCCCAATTACACCGGGAAGAAATATCAATCTTTTTGAAATGGTTTTTCGTGCTGATCCCGAAAGTGTCAATGGTTTAAAATATGCCGGCTTTGATATTTTATCTTTAGCTAATAATCACATTTTTAATTTCGGACAAGAGGGATTAACGGACACTTTTTCTTATTTGGAAAAAGCAAATATTGATTATATAGGAGCAGGTAAGAATAAACAGGAAGCTCATAACTTTAAGATGTTAGAAGTTAACGGAATTAAATTTGCTTTTTTGGCCTATGCAGATAGTATTTTTTCATATACTTTTTCACAGACAGAAGAAAGCCAGCCCAGCATAGCTTTAATGGATGTAGTTCAAATGAAAAAAGATATATTCTCAATTAAAAATCAGGCCGATTTTATTATAGTTTCTATGCATAGTGGTATAGAATATGTTTCGCAGCCGAATGCTAAACAGATTGAATTTGCTCATGCTGCTGTAGATACTGGAGCTGATTTGGTTATTGGCCATCATCCTCATGTAGTTCAAAAGATGGAACAATATAAGGGAGGATATATTTTTTATAGTTTAGGCAATTTTATTTTTGATCAAATGTGGTCAAGAGAAACAAGGGAGAGTGTGATAGCTAAAATAGTCTTTGGGGAAAACAATATTCAAGAAATTGACTTTATCCCAATTCTAATTGAAGATTTTGCTCAGCCTAGAATTTTGGATATACAAGAATCTAAAGATATTTTTGATAAATTGAATGTTCCGTTTCAGAGTAGATATATATTTTATTGGGATGGTCAAGATTACCAATACAAAAATGAAAATAGCGTTTACTTGACGAGGAAAGCCAAAAAATTTATTGAGCAGGAGATAGATTTAGATAATGATGAACGTTTAGAAAATATTATCTTGAGACAGAATATGGTCCAAGTATTAAGAGATAACAAATTATTATGGAAAAGCGATCCAAATTGGCAAGTTGAAGATGTAGTTTTAGCTGATTTTAATCAAGATAATCAAATAGAAATTAATATATCTCTTTGGAAAAAGGGGAGTTATGGTAAAGATTTACCTTTCTGGTTAGAAGAAAATACTAAAGAATGGGGAAATCACTTATTTGTTTACGGAATGAAGGATGGAAAAATAAAGCCGGTTTGGTGCTCTTCAACTTTAGACGCTCCAATTAAAGAAATGATTGCAGAAGATATTAACGGAGACAATAAATCAGAGTTAATAACTTTAGAAGGTAATTATGATAATCCTGAAAATGAATGGGGAAACTATTTATCTATTTGGTCATGGAATGACTGGGGATTTTTTAATGATTACAGAAGTGCAGAAGGAAAATACTTCAATTTATCCATTGAAGATATAGACAACAATGAATTGTCTAATAAGGTTGTAAAAGTTAGCAAAAACAGATAAAATGAAGATAAGCTGATTCTGGACCTCTGTGCTAACCACAGTGGACACCCAGTTCAAAATCCTAGAAACGCTTTACTGGATTGAACGAAAGTTCGAATCCCCGAAACCCAGCCAACTCATGATTGGTTATCATACTGGAGGGGCGTTGAAAGTATATGAAAGAAAAATTACAAAATATTGGGAATACAACTATTTGTCCTGTTGCAGTTATAGTTCGTGGCGGAAGAGTTTTGCTAGGATATCGTCACTATACTCCAGATAAATGGAAGACTATTTCTACTTGGACCTGCCCTGGCGGCCGTTGTGATGAGGGGGAATCTGCAGAGGTTACCCTACGACGCGAGGTTGAAGAAGAGACAGGCATAAAAGACCTTGAGATTGTTGATTTTATTTCAGAAGTTCCAGGCGCAAAGAAAGGAGATGTCGTTCTTGTATTTTTGTGTCGTACAGATCAAGAGGCAATTTTAATGGAGCCGCATAAATTTTCTGACTGGAAGTGGTTTGGTATGGATGATTTTCCCGGAGAGTTTATTAATAGTCATGTTCGTACAGTCATTTTAAAGTTGCTTTCGAAGCACAAAAATTAGTGTTGTGGACGTAAGTCCGGAATATAAACATACTGTTCCAATTCCTGAATCTTGGTTCGAACGTCGTCCACGATGCCCAGCCATCATATGCTAAGTCAGGTGACTGAGTCGCCTAACCAAAGGAATCACGGAAGAGGAATTGGACAAGGTATTAAGGAAGGCGCTTATGGAAAACTGGCATATCACAAGAATTTGGAATAAAGTAGAGTGGGAAAAAGACGGCTATAGATACATCTGCCAGCCAGACTTTGAAGGTTCTATCGATGAATTGGCCGGTTCGGAAACGATTTCCAGAGAAGGAAAAGAGGTCTATAGGTTTTTCTACGCCGGTGGCCTAATTGAGTAAAAGATAATCAAAATTTAATCTAAATGCTTCATCCTAATTTCGTAATTCTTGGCGTTCTAATCGGCTTTATTGGTGGTATAAGTTATCTCATTAGCACCATTAAAGGCAAGACAAAGCCGAACAGAGTTACTTGGTTTTTATGGGCGTTAGCACCGCTCATTGCATTTACTGCTGAAATTAAAGAAGGGGTTGGAATTCAGTCATTGATGACTTTCGGGGTTGGTTTTGGTCCCCTCCTTGTTTTCTTGGCATCTTTTGTAAACAAAAAATCGGTATGGAAATTAAAACGCTTTGATTTCGCTTGCGGTACCTTAGCTATAATTGGTCTTTTTCTTTGGTATGTGACAAGAAACGGAAATTTTGCTATCTTTTTCAGCATTCTTGCCGATGGGATGGCGGCCGTACCAACGCTTGTCAAATCTTATTCCTTCCCGGAAACCGAGAATTACCATGTATATCTAACAGCCGCAATAAGCGCGGCAATTACATTTTTAACTATAGATACTTGGAATTTCGCCCATTTTGGTTTTCCTCTATATATTTTAATCCTTTGCACTATTTTTGTTTTCCTTATTAAATTCCGAGCAGGTGAGATTATTACTCGTCTTTTCCGTACTTCAAAATCCTAAAATAAGACACGGCAGAATACCCCTAAATAGTGTCTCATTTGTCTCATTTCCCGAATAAAGTGCCAAAAGTGAGACACTATACTGTTCCGTTCGGAACGCCCTCTTTCTGTGTCCCGTTTGTCCCATTTTAGCTTAAAACACCCCGACCGAGACGGGTCAGTGGGACACCCCCTAGAACCCCGAAATTACCCTTAAAACCTTGGTACTAGACCGAGGATGCCAGGGTGCCACGCTAAAATTCCTTTGGCTTCATCAAGCTCTATTTTTTCTAACATCTGGTTGAGGATAGGTCGTCCCGGCTCTTTAGCGGTTTGTGACTCAACGAAAGTTTCAACCACTTTCAAATTTTCCCGCCGGCGAAATGCGTCCGAACTATTTTCAGTATACGCAGCAAATAAAATTCAAAAACTCGCCAAAGAGGCGATTTTTTGGTAGAATAAAATAATGAAAGAATTAACCATCAAAGAAATTCAAAAGAGGATTTTTGATAATAAGATTAAGAAAGGTTTCAATACAACCGATCTTAGCAAAGAATTTTTATATTTAACCGAAGAGCTGGGAGAAGCGGTCAGGGCTTATCGTAGAGATAGTAAAGATGAGCTAGCCGAGGAAATTATTGACTTGGTGATTTATTGTTTAGGGATAATAGAGATGTTGGGTAAAGATGGATACGAAGAGATAATTAAAAAGATAGAGAAAAATGAGAAACGGGAATACCAGGGGATAAAAGGCGAATATAGGCAACTTCGCCAGGACCAAAAATAATTGTCGTAAGCTGAAATTGAACCGGCTTAAGCTTATCATCTGAACAAGTTCTAATATCGTCTACGGCCCCCAGCCAAGAAACAAAAATGACTTAATTAGTCATTTTTTGGTTGGTTTTTTTGACAAAGAATCTTTTTTTTGTTAGAATATTAAAGAATGAAAAAGAAATTAGCCAGGACCAAATTAGATTTAAGAGAAACCGTTGTTCTAACCATTGTGGTTAGTTTTTTAACGGCTGCTTTGACCGGCTTTTTGGCTGGTAATTTGGGCTACCAATTAATCAAAGGCTCTCAACTGACTGGGTCAATCAATCAGTTGCTGACCCAAAAAGAAAACTCAAAGGCGGCTCTCAGTCAAGAGGAGGCGGTGATCCAAGCGGTCAAAGAAGCTTCGCCGGCCGTGGTCAGTATTATCGTCACCAAGGATTTACCGGTCATGGAACAATACTATCAAGAGTACAATCCTTTTGAAGGGGATGAATTTTTTGAACAATTCTTCGGTGAAGATTTCTTTTCACCGTTTAGTTTTCAAATCCCTCAATACCGCCAGAAGGGAATTGAAAAAAGAGAGATTGGTGGCGGAACTGGCTTTATCGTTTCCTCTGACGGTTTAATTTTAACCAATAAGCACGTTGTCTCTGACCAGGAAGCTGATTATACGGTTTTGACTAATGAGGGAGAAAGAATTGAGGCCCAGGTTTTAGCTCGCGACCCGATAGAAGATATCGCCATTTTAAAAATTGCCCGGATTGATTTGCCGGTAGTTACCTTAGGCGATTCTGATAGTTTGGCTATTGGTCAGACGGTTATTGCCATTGGCAATGCCTTGGGCGAGTTTAGAAACACGGTCAGTTTAGGAGTCATTTCTGGTCTGAGGCGTTCCATTGTGGCTAGTAGTGGTTTTGGCCAAAGCGAACAGCTTTCGGAAGTTATCCAGACCGATGCGGCTATTAATCAAGGTAATTCCGGCGGCCCTTTACTTAATCTTAAAGGCCAGGCCATTGGTATTAATGTGGCTATGGCCCAGGGAGCGGAGAATATTGGTTTTGCCTTACCGATTAATAAGGCCAGGCGGGCTCTTGACCAAATTAAACAACAAGGTAAAATTAGTTATCCCTTTTTAGGGGTTCGTTATTTGTTGATTACTCCGGCTATTCAACGAGAAAATAATTTAGCCGTTGATTACGGGGCTTTGATTGTTCGGGGCGAGAATCCGGAAGATTCAGCTGTTGTCCCGGGCGGTCCGGCTGCTCAAGCTGGTTTAGTTGAAAATGATGTTATTCTGGAAATTGACGGCCAACAGATTAATTCAGATAATTCTTTAGCTGAGTTAATTCAGAAACATTGGGTCGGTGATACGGTTGAGTTAAAGATATTACACGAAGGGGAGGAAAAAGTAGTTGGAGTTGAGCTAACTGAAAGGAGTCGGTAAAATATGGCTGTCCCCAAGCAAAAACATACTAAATCAAGAAGAAATAAAAAACGTTCTCATCACGCTCTGAAGAAGAAGTATTTTTCCGTTTGTCCTAAGTGCGGCGCGTCAGTTTTGCCTCACCAGCTTTGTTGGAATTGCGGCACTTACGCCGGCCGAGAAACAGTTGATGTTTTAGCCAAATTAACTAAGAAAGAAAGGAAAAAGAAAGAAAAAGAAATGGCCGCCCAGGAGGAAAAAGGACAAACCAAGGAGAAAGATTTGAGCATGGAAGAGTTGTCTAAAAAATAAGCAAATATTTTATGGCTAACCGTCATTTATGCCGTTCCATTACTATGCAGTCCCTTTATGAATGGGATTTTAAAGGCAAGAGACCGGACCAGTTAGATGAAATCGTCGAACGTAATCTTAAGGAATTCGCGCCTGGATTAGAAGACAGTCAATTTGTTTGGCGGCTAATCAAGGGAGTGATTAAATACTCTCCCCAGATAGATAAGATTATTGAGAAGTCGGCTCCCGAGTGGCCCTTAGAGCAGATTACCATTATTGACCGCAATGTCTTGAGAATCGGTCTTTACGAACTTCTTTTTGGTGACCGTCAGGAAGTGCCGCCAAAAGTGGCTATTAACGAGGCAATCGAATTGGCCAAGACCTTTGGCGGTGAGTCTTCGGGTAAATTTATTAACGGCGTTTTGGGGACAGTTTACCGGGAGATTGGCGAGCCGGGTAAAAACGAATAATCAGAATGGTCAATGACTAAATTCTAATGAATCCTTTGTAATCATTGGTGCTTAGTCAGTGGTCATTAAAATTTGATGAACTTATCTTCTCTTGAAAAAACTATCGGCGTCAAGTTTAATGATAAGAATCTACTTAAGCAGGCCTTGGTTCACCGTTCTTATTTGAACGAAAATCCGGATTTTCACTTGGCCGATAATGAGCGATTAGAATTCTTAGGCGATGCTGTCTTGGAATTAATCGTCACCGAATATCTCTACCGCAACTATCCTAATCCGGAGGGAGAATTGACCAACTGGCGAGCCGCTTTAGTCAATGCTAAAATGTTATCCGAAATAGCCAGCCGCTTGAAGGTGAATGATTACTTGCTTCTCAGTCGCGGCGAAGCAAAAGATACCGGTCGGGCTCGTCAATATATTATGGCTAACGCCTTTGAAGCATTAATCGGGGCAATTTATTTAGACCAGGACTATCAAAAGACAGCCCAATTCATTGAAAAAAAGGTCCTCCAAGAATTACCGCGGATTATCAAGCAGAAACTTTACCAAGACCCCAAGAGTCGTTTTCAGGAAGAAGCCCAGGACAGATATGGTATCACCCCGGTTTATGAAGTAATTAAAGAATGGGGTCCTGACCATGCCAAACAATTTGTTGTCGGCCTCTATCTTAATCAAGAATTGGTCGCTCAGGGTCAAGGCGCTTCTAAGCAGGAAGCCCAGGAAAAAGCTGCCCAGGCTGCTTTGGAAGAGAAGGGCTGGCAATAAAATCTAATTTAAATTATGCTTATCATTCGTTTAGTTAGAACAGGTAAAAAAAACGCTCCCAGCTTCCGGTTGGTTTTGGTTAAAAAAACTGCTCCGCCTAAAAGCGGCCGTTTTTTGGAAGTCTTGGGTAGTTATAATCCGAGGCGGCTGGTTAAAAAGGGAGCCACTTCCGGTAAGAAAGAGATTAATCTGAAAACGGAACGGATAAAACACTGGCTTTCCCAAGGAGTCAAAACTTCTGGAACGGTTCATAATTTATTAGTCGGTCAGGGATTAATTAAAGGACCAAAGATTAAAAAGAAGATAAAAGTTAAAAAAGGGAAAGAGACGGAAGAGGCGAAGGAGGCCCAAGAGTCAGCCGAATCTCGGCTGGTCGGAGAGACCGTTGAAGAAAAAGAATCGGTTGTCGAAGAGAAAGAAGGAGAAAAAAAAGAAAAAATAGTTAAAAAAAAGAAAAAGATAAAGGAAAAGGTTGAAGAAGCCAAAGAAGATAAAAAATCAGAAAGGACAGTCAAGCCGGAACAGAAACCGGAACAAAAAGAAGTCGGTCTTGACAAATCAGCGGAAAAGAGTAAAATAGAAAAAGAGTAGCAGTTATTCAGAAGGTCGAGCTGCTATGAATAAGAATAAGTAAGTACTATTAAAACCTATGGCAAAGGCAAATGTTGATCAGGAATTCTTAGAGTTCGTTATCAAGGCCATTGTTGATAATCCTAATGACGTTAAAGTCAGTCGGGATATTGACGAAATGGGAGTTCTCTTAACTCTTAAGGTACATCCCGAAGATATGGGCAAGATAATCGGACGTCAGGGTTCTACGGCCAAGGCGATTCGGACGATTCTTCGGATAATTGGCACTAAAAACAATGCCCGGATTAATCTTAAAATCGAAGAGCCAGCCGGCGGTAGAGCTCCAGCCAGAGCAGCTGCTTCTGAAGAAGCCAAGAAAGGCGTTGATGAAGTAGTTGATGAATTGAAACTGTAAAAACTGATTACCTTTTACAGCAAGGCAAAAACTGTGCTACTCTATAAGTAGGGCAGTTTTTGTTTATCAGAGTTTATGCGATTTGATATAATCACAATTTTCCCGGGAATCTTTGACTCCTATTTTAAGGAGTCAATTATTAAAAGAGCCCGGCAAAAAAAGCTGGTTAAAATAAATATTCATAATTTGCGCGATTATACCAATGATAAGCGTCGAACGGTTGATGACCGACCTTATGGCGGCGGTTTCGGCATGGTTTTAATGGTTGAGCCGATTTATCAGGCAGTTAAAGCGATTAAAAAAAAGTCGCCGGCAAAAAAGTCAAGAGCTGCCTCCGGAGAAGGAAAAGTAATTTTGTTATCAGCCAAAGGGAAAAAATTTGACCAGCCGATGGCCCGTCGCTTGGCTAAATTAGACCAAATTATTCTGATTTGCGGTCGTTATGAAGGCGTTGATGAACGAGTAGCCAAATATATTGCTGACGAAGAGATTTCCATTGGCGACTATATTTTAACCGGTGGTGAGTTGCCGGCTATGGTCGTGGTTGATACAATCAGTCGGTTAGTTCCAGGGGTGATTACAGAAGGGTCTTTAAAAGAAGAAAGTTTTAATAAAAGTGATGGACACAGAGAATATCCTCAATATACTCGGCCGGAGACGATAATCATTGGTGGAAAAAAGAGGAACATTCCCAAGGTGCTTTTATCCGGCAACCATCAAAAGATTAAAGAATGGCAGAAGAAGTGTTCCAAGTAGCCTCCGGGGCGTCCCTTTTTTATATAAAGGGTTGCCATTGAGGATCACGCCCTCGCCTTTAGCGAGGACGTGTCCGAAAGGGCGACCCTTTGAGGGTGTATAAAAAAGGGACGCCCCGGAATATCTGGAATTGACAAGAGTTTCCAAACGAGATAAGATAATAACGCTCTTTGATAATTAAATAACAATTGCAATTTTGTGCAGTTGTCCCAAATAATTATTTTTTTGAGAGTTTGATCCTGGCTCAGGATGAACGCTGGCGGCGCGGATAAGGCATGCAAGTCGAACGCCCTGTACCTTTTTGTTCTCGAAGTTAACTAAACCAAAGTATACTTGAGTAAATCCATAAACCAAATGTGGAAGATTCGAGAGCAGAAAGGTGCAGGGAGTGGCGAACGGGTTAGTAACGCGTAGGCATCTACCTTGAAGTCTGGAATAACCCGGAGAAATCCGGACTAATACCAGATAGTCCCGCAAGGGTAAAGTTCCCCGCAATTCTGCGGGGTTCGCTTCGGGAAGAGCCTGCGTCCTATCAGCTTGTTGGTGAGGTAACGGCTCACCAAGGCAATGACGGGTAGGCGGTGTGAGAGCATGACCGCCAACAATGGGACTGCGACACGGCCCATACACCTACGGGTGGCAGCAGTCGAGAATCTTCCGCAATGGGCGAAAGCCTGACGGAGCGACGCCGCGTGAGTGAAGAAGCCCTTCGGGGTGTAAAACTCTTTTCTGGGAGAACAATTCAGCACCTTTTTGTATTTCACCAAGAGGATTTTTTTAGATGGAATATAGAAAGGTGCTGGATGAGCGTACCCCAGGAATAAGGGGCCGCTAAACTCGTGCCAGCAGCGGCGGTAATACGAGTGCCCCGAGCGTTATCCGGAATCATTGGGCGTAAAGCGTGGGTAGGCGGTCTTGATAGTGGCTGGTTAAATACCGGAGCTTAACTCCGGAAAGGCCAGTCAAACGTCAGGACTAGAGTAGGCGAGAGGCTGATGGAACTTACCAAGTAGGAGTGAAATCCGTTGATATGGTAGGGAACACCAAAGGCGAAGGCATTCAGCTGGTGCCTAGCTGACGCTGAGCCACGAAAGCGTGGGTAGCGAACGAGATTAGATACCTCGGTAGTCCACGCCCTAAACGATGCCAACTAGCCGTTGGGAGTATCGACCCTCTCAGTGGCGAAGCTAACGCGTTAAGTTGGCCGCCTGGGAAGTACGGCCGCAAGGCTAAAACTCA
>Ga0315545_1005507_pt1 | contig 10132 bp, 7 predicted proteins | sample SalMarSW160210MG_FD_203096 | JGI IMG/M metagenome (GOLD analysis project Ga0315545, IMG submission 203096) | Salt marsh sediment microbial communities from the Plum Island Ecosystem LTER, Massachusetts, United States - Salt Marsh Sediment SW1602-10 ...
TTGCTCTGATAACCTGGGGAGAGGCACGTTGTCCGGCTATAGTTACTGCCGGGTCACCGGGGGCTAAACGAATTAAAGAAAAGGCGAGAATTGAAACTCCTAATAGTACTGGAATCAACATTAATAATCTTTTAGTAATATACCACTTCATCAACTAATTCCTATCTTTTTAAATTATACTTATACTATTATACTTTTTAATCAATGCAATGCAAGAAAAAGATAAAAAAAATGTGCCTTTTTAAGCACATTTTTATTTCACCCAGGGAAGGGGTGACTCAGTCACCCCTTCCCGTTTATGAAAATTCAAACCAAGAGAGTTTTTTCTATTCAATCCACACCGGATAGAAGAACTTTCTGGAGGTAGGATGAAGAACATAACCCTGTACATTTACTCTAAAAGCTACATTCTGAGTAGAATGAGCCAGATAGACCCAACCGGCATCTTCATGAATCATTTCCTGAGCCTTCTTATAATATGCTGCTCTCTTTTCTTCATCATAAGTGGCTAAAGCTGCGGAAAGTAATTCTTGGTTAGTATTATTAGTATAGAAGGCATAATTTCCCGCAGTACCGATTGAACAGGCATTAGCCCCATATAATACATTCATAAAGTTGTCAGGGTCTCCGTTATCACCTGTCCATCCTAAAAGGCACATTTGGTGATTTCCTTCTTCGGTTTCCTGTAGATAGGTTCCCCAATCCACCTGATAAATGTTTACCTTTATTCCTACAGCCCCTAAATAACTCTGAATAGCTTCCCCAATCTTGGGAGGATCAAACATATACGGTCGGGATACCGGCATTACATATAGAGTAACTTCAAAGCCATCCGGGTAGCCGGCTTCGGCTAATAATTGTTTAGCTCTCGCAGGATCATAAGGATAATCTTCTATTGCATCATTATAGCCCAGCATAAAGGGAGGCATTCCATTCTTAGCCTTAATTGCTGTTCCCATATAAAGATTATCCACTATCGATTGTTTATCAATAGCCATATTAATTGCCTGTCTCACTTCCTTTTTAGTAAGGGGTTCAAAATATCCGGGGGTTTTAACCAGAGGTTCATCTGCTATATCACGTACACCGTTTTTATTGGCATCAATATATCCGTATCCGGTATTCATGGCCATATAACCGACATTCATTCCTGGTTCGGTTAAAAGTTTCAAATCTTTATTGGCCTTTATTCTGTCAAAATCAGCTGGATTGGGATATTCTATTCCCTGCACTTCACCCACTTCTAAAGCCATAAGCCTTGCTGAAGGGTCAGGAATAACTTTGAAGATTAATTTATCCAGCTTGGCTCTTTCCCTCCAATAGTTTTCATTTGCTTCCAAGGTAATATGGTCATCTTTTACCCATTCCACAAATTTAAAAGGACCGGTACCGCATGGATTTTTAAAGGCACCTTCTTTATATTTTTCCGCATTAGCCGGGCTTACAATATTAACTGTGAACATGGCTAAACTGGTCATAATGGAGGCATTTGGTCTTTTTAAGATTAATTTTACAGTATAGTCATCTATCTTCTCCATTTTATCTACATCATAGTACATATATAACCAATAGGGCCACTCACCATATTGATAATAAGGATGGGTGGTGTCATACTGGCGGGCAAAAGAAAAGACCACTGCATCAGCATTAAAGTCTGTGCCATCATGGAATTTAACCCCTTTTCTTAAGTGGAAAACAATCTCTGTCCCATCTGCTGATGCTTCCCAGGAAGTAGCCAAACAAGGTTGTATTAATACAGAACCTGATTTAAATTCAACTAAACCTTCAAAAATATTATCTATTCTCTGGATGGATTCTCCATCGGTTACATCTGCAGGATCCAATCTAACCGCATCTCCACTGCTACCGAATACCAGAGTACCTCCTGCAGAAGCTGCACCGACTACACTAAATACTAATCCTACTGTTAACAACAAAACTAAAAATAATTTACTTTTCATCTTTATTCTCCTTTCTAATACTTTTTAATTAATATACTCAATTGATTGTTTAAAATAATTTTCCTCCTTTCTTTCTTATTGTGTTATGGCTGCGAATTCAATTTTGATTAGGCATAAATTAATAGCTTAAAAAAATAATTTACTTATTTTAAATATGATAGAGGATTAACCGGCTTACCGCTTAACCTTACTTCAAAATGAAGGTGGGAACCGGTAGCATTTCCTGTTCTTCCTACTTTGCCAATTATGCTTCCCTTTTTCACATACTGACCTTTCTTCACTAAATTTACCGAATTATGACCATATACTGTAGAATATCCGCCATCATGGCTTAAGATAATTACATTGCCATATCCCCGCATATAACCAGCATAGCTTACCCTGCCGCTCTCGGCAGCTACTATATTAGTCCCGGTGGGAGCACCAATATCTATACCAGCATGAAAATCTTTCCTTCCGCTTATAACTCTCATCCCATAAGGAGAAGTAATCCTTCCTCTTACCGGCCAGATAAAGTTATATATATTACTGCGGGTACCGGGTACATTGGGAATTCTCAATTGCTGTCCTGCAGAAATTTTGGAAGCATTGGTAATACTATTAGCTGCTATAATAGCTTCTAATTTTACATTATATTCGCGCGAAATACTCCAGAGGCTTTCTCCTTTTTTTACATAATAAATTATTTCCTCTGCTTCAGTGCCCTGACTATATCCTTCTGCTTTGGCAATATCCATATTAGTTATTGGCAGCTCCAATTTTTGACCTATAGATAGTCGCGACATTTCTTTTAAGCTATTGGTAGAGATAATGGTACTCATATTGACATCATATCTCTGGGATATGCTCCATAGAGTATCTCCTTTTACTACTGTATATACTATAATGGTTGGTTCCTGTTTCTGGTTGGAGTCAGAGATTCCTCCTCCTACTCCGGGAATCTCTAATTTTTGTCCAAGTGATAAGAGGTCTTTATCCCCAAGATGGTTTATATCAGTAATAACTGCCACTGAAACGCCGTATTTTCGAGAAATATTCCATAGATTATCACCTGCTTTAACTGTATAAACAATCGGTTCTGCATTTTCGGGCTGACTGATATTATTATTAATGTCATTGTTCTTTTTATCAATAACTAACTGGTTAACAATATTTGTTTCATCTGCTGCAGTTTCCTGGTCATATCCTTCTGTTTTGGCAATATCCATATTAGTTATTGGCAATTTTAATTTTTGACCTATAGATAGTCGGGATATTTCTTTTAAATTATTGGTAGAGATAATGGTACTCATATTTACATCATATCTCTGGGATATGCTCCACAGAGTATCTCCCTTCACTATCGTATAATTTACAATGATTGGTTCCTCTTTCTGGTTAGAGTTAGATACTACTCCTATTGCGGGAATTTCTAATTTTTGGCCAAGTGATAAGGAATCTTTATCTCTAAGATTATTTACATCAATAATAACTTCCATCGAAACTCCATATTTTCGAGAAATATTCCATAGATTATCACCTGTTTTAACTGTATAAACAATCGGTTCTATATTTTCGGGCTGACTGATATTATTATTCATGTTATTATTCTTTTTATCAATAACTGGCTGGGTAATAATATTTGTTTCAGGAGTAGTATTTTTAGTAGAGGGAATCTCTATCTGCTGTCCAATAGAAATTAATTCTGGATTAGTCAGATTATTGGTGGCAAGAATTAGATCTATAGAAAGATTACATTCTTGGGCAATTGACCATAAAGTCTCTCCCTTTTTTACGATATGTATAGCATAATTATCGGCCTGGAGATTATCTTGAGGAATTTTAATTATCTGACCGATAGATAAAATATCTTTATCTTTAATATTATTAAGAACTAAGATTAGTTTCAAGGGTGTATTGTATTGTTTGGAGAGGCTCCATAGAGTATCACCATTAGTTACTTTATGTGTAATAAATTCATCATTATTATCAGCAAAAGAGCAAAAAGAAATAGAAAAGATAAACCATAAAAGTAGAGTTAAAAAAATAATGGAATTTTCCTTATCTCTATTATGTTTTTGTGCTACATACATCCTCAATCCTCCTGTATTCATAAATTAATAACCAAAAATGAAGTAAAAAATAAATAATTAAGAAGTTTTCTCAGGCAGCTAAACAGCTATCTCTTCTTTTTCTCAGGTTTCATTTCTAAAAAACTATCAATAACCTCCTTTTTGAAACGCCAGATTCTTCCAATTTTAACCGCTGGAATCTTTTTGGTTCTTGCCCATTGATAGACAGTAAGAGGTTTTACTTGTAAATATTTCGCTACTTGTTTTGCAGTTAAATATTCTTCCACTTCATAAACCTCCCTTGATTTATGCTGATTTCTTTATATCATATTATTGTTTTTTGTTAAATTTGTCAATTTTTTTATTTGTTTTTAAATATGGCATATTGCAATACGTCTTTTTTTCGATTTTGTAAGGGCACAATGAATTGGTCAATTGGCAAATTAGTAAATTAATCACTCACCTGCCGTTTTTATCCTTTTCCTTATGCAGTATATCTCCTATCTCCCGGGCAACCCGATAGGGTTTGGTTAAAACTCTGATAGGCATAGACTTAAGAAAATGAGATAGATCTTTTTTTATTTCCTCAGTTATTCGATGAGGCTTGGTTAACACTCTATCTATAAAATCTGTCGTGTAGGTTTCTAATAATTTTTCCCGGTTAATTCTAATTTCGTTTCCGCAAATATTACACTTAATATCCTCTAAATATTCACCTTTGTAGGTAATGACATGATTGGTTTCTTTATTGCAGTGAAGACAAAAAAGTTGAGCTTTTACTTTAGTCGTCATTTGCTTTTAAGTTCGATGTACCGAACGTTTACCTCCTTTTTTAATCGGACAAAAACCATTCAATCTACTCTTCGCTCAAAACCTGTGTTAATCTTTTGTACATCTGGTAAGATTTCATTACTTTTTTTATATGCTCTCTGGTCTCAGAATAAGGAACATTTTCTATAAAATTATCCAGGTCAGATCTATCATATTGCTGTAACCACTTACTGGTTGTGCCTGGGCCGGCATTATAACCCGAAATTATCAAAATAGGGTCATTTAAAAATCTTTCTTTTAGATAACCGATATACCAGCAACCCAAATTAATATTAATCTCGGGGTCAAAGAGCATTTCATCATTAAATTCTTCCAGATTTATCTTCTGAGCAATCCATTCTCCGGTAGAAAAGATTATCTGCATCAATCCTCGAGCTCCAGCCACAGATTCATTCCAAGCATTAAATCGACTCTCCTCTCTTATCATAGCCAGGGCGAGTAAGGGGTCTATTTCATATTTTAAGGCATGTTCTCTAATTATATCTTCAAAATAAGCCGGGTAAAGATGTTCCCATAATTCAAGAGGTAATTCCTCCAAAGGGTAATTATCCTGCAAATAATTAAAGATTATCTCCGAATAATTTAAAGAACTGTAATAATCCTTATTCTTTTGATAAAGGTCACTTAATCTAAATAATAAAAAGATATTTCCAGGGTTATAATTTAATGCTCCTATTAATTCAATTATTGCTTCTTTATAAAAACTAACCTCTTCAAATAATTCTGCTTTAAGTAGAAATAATTGGTCTTTTTCATTTATTTTATCATATTTATCTAAAAATCCCTCTAAATTTGTAAAATCTTTTTCTTTAAAAATAGAAACAACGGGCAAAAGCAAACGGTAATTAACATCTTCTCTCTGTTCGATAATTCTCTCTGCGTAATAACTTAACGGGTAATCCTTAAGGAGTTTTTCATAGATAGAGTTTGCCTCATCTTCTAATCCTATCTTTTGCAAGGTTTTTCCTCTCCAGTACAGGGCATCATCTCCTAATCTACTCTTTGAAAATCTCTCCGATAGTGCTCGATAAGCCTCTAATGCTTCCGGGTCCTTATTGTTCTTGGTATAATACCGTCCTAAATTCCACCAAGTAGTCATTGCCTGATCACTGTTAGGGTAGTGGTCTATTAATTGTCTCCATTGAGAAATTCCTTTTTCTGGTTCTCCTAATTGAAAATAACATTCTGCCATACGGAGATAAGATTCTCGAGCATAATAGGTTTCAGGATATTGTCCTATAATTTTTTCATACTTATCTATAGCTAAATAACGCTCTCCTAAAGCACTCAGAGAATTGCCCCCAAAATAATTTGCTTTAATAGTAATTTCGCTGGGAGGAAATTTTGCTATAATCTCCTCACATTGATTTACAGCTTCCTTATATTCCTTTTTGTAATATAAAGCCCTTGCCCTCTTATAATAAATATCCGCAATATCGGCGGCTTTTGGAAAAGTTTTAATAACTTCCCTATATAAATCTTCAGCCAGATTATACTGGCGATATTTAAACAAAATATCTGCACATTTTACTATTATATGGTAAGGAACCTCAATTTCTTTTAAATCTTCTTGAATCTTATAAAAATATCTAATCAACAACTCTTCCGGTTCTGAATTCCTTTTAAGTCTATAACCTTCATCCAATATCTCATATAAACAGTTAAGAGAATCAATATATTTTTTTTCTTGCCAGTATATCTCAGAAAGCTCAAGCAAAACCTTTGCTTTAAGCTGGTTATCTTTGGAATCTTTTAAGATATTCTTATAATAAATTTCCGCAGAAGTTATATCCTCTAATTCGCGATAATTTTGAGCTATCTGGCAATTGGCTTCTGAAATAATCAGACTTTGAGGGAAATTCTCTATCATTCTTTTATAAGTATCTATAGATTCGCGATTTTCACCTTTAAGTCTATAGGTTTCAGCCAGAAAAAAGAGGGAATAATCAGTCAAAATAGGGTCATCTATTACTAAGTTTTTATAAACTTCTATCGCACTATCCCAATCTTCAATTTTTCTATAACAATCCCCCAATATGAGTTGGGATTTAATATAAAGAGGTAAATTTAGGGTGGAATATTTTACCTTTAGCAATTCGGAAATGGCTTGCTGGTAATTACTCTGTTGGTATAATTCTAATCCTACTTTATAGTTTTCTATGTCTTCTTTTAGTTTAATATTTGAAGGTTGTCCTTCTACTACTTTGGAAAGCTTTAATATCTTTAGCTGCTGAACCTCAAGTTCAGTCAACTCATTATTGACAGCCAAAGCAATATCTGTTCCGAATAAGCTGATAGTTGAAATTATTATCAAAAAAAATATCATTGCAGTTTTCATTTTATCCGCTCTTATTTTCATTTTAATTTTTATTCTGTAGAGACACGATGAATCATGTCTTTTTTATTCAACATATCTCCTTCATCACGGCACACAGTGGTGCTACGATTCATATTTAAAAACATGATTTTTATAATGCGAGCATTGCTCAAGTATTTGTCCTTTGTTATATTAGTATTCTACATTACTTCAAAAAATCCTCTTTTTATGTTTAATTTTTGTAGATTATTTATATATGTTCATTACTTTATCTTAAATCAAGCACATTCAGTACGGCACGCTGTGGTGCTACAAATTTTCGTAGATGTATTCTATTATTCTGTTTTCGAAAATTTTGGGGTCATTCTCTTCTTCTATAAATATAAAATTATTCTCCATAAGGCAAAAGACTATCCATCTCTTATTTTTGGTCTGTAATAAGCCAGCCAGTGCTGAAGCCGAGGATAAAGTGCCAGTCTTACCCCACACCTGAAAAAGCAGACGTTCTCTTAAAGTTCCGCTCTCTTTGGTGCTAGCAAAATAATCCAGAATTTTAAAATCGTATTTCTGGTAAAGATAGGAAATTGCTTCCACCAGGTGGGCAGGGGTCATAAGATTATATTCAGAAAGCCCGCAGCCGTCCACAAGGATATAATCCTTTCCCCATTTTAAACCCAGAGCTATATTAACAACTTCTTCTAAAGAGGCAATAGCCCGAGCAACAGTAGATACCTCTTCAGGATTACTCTCCTGAGCCAGGGTACGAAAAATATTTTCAGCAATCTGGTTATTACTCTTTTTCATCATATAAGCCAGTATTTTATCCAGGATATCAGAATAATAAATATACTTTACCTTTAAACCCTCTTGGGTTTTCCCAATCCGGATACTCCCATCTATCTTTACTCCTTTTTTGGATAACTCCTGAGAAAAAATATCCCCCCAGAGAAGAGGCATATTATTAAGATAAGAATTTTGTTTTTCCTTGACTTCATAACCCATTACCGTTAATGCTCCGATTAGGGGATTTTTATCATCCCACATCCATCCCCTTCCTAAAAATTCTTCGGGTAAGAATTTTGAATTGTCCAATACAATATCTCCCGAGATATGTTTGATATTACACTTTTGCAGCAAAGCGTCTGCTATTTTTCTAATGACTTCCGGGGATTGAGTGGGGTCTCCGCTGCCTGCTACATACAGGTTTCCGCTTATCGCTCCGGGAGTAGTGCTGGAAAAATAGAAGGAAGTGGAATAAGCATACTCTTTACCGAGTGTTTCCAGGGCAGCCAGCAGGGTAAATATTTTAGTAAGAGATGCCGGGGTGAAAAATTTATTTTCATTATGAGAAAATAATACTTCTTGAGTGTTTAAGTCTTTTATCAGGACTCCCGAAAATCCCGGGAACTGATTTATCTCTTCCTGGATACCTGTGCCCGCACCGGCACCACAAATTAAAAGTGAAGTGAATATTAAAAAGGATGATAAAAAAATAATTATCCTATTCTTTAACTTCAAATTCTTTTCCTTTCATTTTTCTGGTCAAATCTCTGATAGATGTTCTCGTCAATTTCATAATAATTTTTTTCCACAGGCCACTCCCTTACTTAATTAGAAAACAATTCTCTGCATCATTTTTAACAATCAACAAATCTTCTTTATTCTACACAACTTAGCGTAGATTTATTTTAGTTGCTTCTTACTCCCTGTTACCCTAATTGGCTCTACGTGAATGGTAGCCTCAATATTCATTTCTTCTTTTATCTTCTTTTCTAATTTTTCTGAAATCCTGTGGGCCTCTTCCAATCTCATGTCTGCTGGTAATCGGATATGAAAGGTTGATTCTTTATTGTCACCATATTTGTGAGAATGAAGGTGATGTAATTTAACATCATGAGATATATTATTAGTTACAATTTTTCTAATCTCTGCTTCAAAATCCTCGGACGGCTCTTCCCCAATTAAGGTACTGATTGATTTTTTTAAAATGATATAGGTGGTATAAAATATGACGAAAGATACTGCAATGCCCATAATGCTATCCACCCACCAGAAACGCCTTCCTGTAAAGATTCCGACTAAAATCATAAGAGATACCAGGGCATCACTTCTGTGGTGCCAACCATCAGCAATAAGTGATTGAGAATTAATTTTCTTTCCAGCACCTATAGAAAATTGAGCCAGCCCTTCTTTTACTATAACGGAGATTATAAAAATTATTATAGCTAAATTCCCGTAAGAAGCGGATTGATGATTTATAAATTTTTGAATAGAGGCAATTAAAAAATTAACGCCTACTATGGCCAATAAGGTACCGATGATAACCGAACTAATTATCTCTGCCTGACCGTGACCGTAGGGATGTTTTTTATCGGCAGGTTTGGACGAAACTTTGAAACCTATAAGCACCACCAGGGAAGTGAGCGAGTCGGATAAGGTATGCCAGGCGTCGGCAATGATAGCTATGGAAAAAGTCTTAATTCCTACCCAGTATTTTAAAACAAAAAGAAGGGTATTCACGATGATTGATATTGTTCCTTCTAAATATCCTATAAAGGTCTTGTATTTTTTGGATATTTGTTTTTTTGGATTAATCTCCATTTTTTTAAACCCACTCGCTAACATATTCTTTTAAATGTTTAGTCTGATTCAATTGTATCAGACAATATCCTCTATCTTCTTTATGAGATAAAATACTATAAGAGGCAGTATCCAGATGAATTTTCCAAAAATAAGGAGAGGCAATATTTAAGCAGGCAGCGATAAGGGGTTTCAGTACTGCCCGATGGGTAACTACTGCGAAAGTCTCTCCGCTACGTTTGGAAACTAAACTATCCAGACAAGCTTTGGTCCTTTTTTGTACATCATAGAGGGTCTCCATATCTTCCACTCGAAGTTTCTCCGGATTATTTATCCAGAGCTCCCATTCCCTGGGATATCGTTTAGCAATATCTTTTTTAAGACGCCCTTCC
>Ga0315545_1005508_pt1 | contig 10132 bp, 10 predicted proteins | sample SalMarSW160210MG_FD_203096 | JGI IMG/M metagenome (GOLD analysis project Ga0315545, IMG submission 203096) | Salt marsh sediment microbial communities from the Plum Island Ecosystem LTER, Massachusetts, United States - Salt Marsh Sediment SW1602-10 ...
AGCAGCACCAGGACAATAATAAGGGCTTGCCCCGTCTCATCGGATAATGACTTGAATAGTTTTATCCCAATCTTTTTTTTCATTATGCCATCCCTGTTGCTAGATATTAGGCCTGGAGGCGATACTACGTACCTTGGTCACGTTAATCGTGTGCGCGCCTGTACCTACGCTGCTGGTGATTGTCAGGGTAAGCACACCATTATCAGATGCGCAGTTAGTCATTTGCGTTTCCTGGTTAATGTATTCCGCTACTGATGTGAATCTCGGCTCGCTGCCATTGATGGAATAACTGCGTGTGAGGCGGTTGTTTTCCACCGTGTAGTTTACTGTATGGGAGGTATCGTCCCACTCAAGCCATGTCAGAACAAGCGGGAAACCGGAACCGCCACCGTCTGGTTGTATTTTCTGAGCCATATAGGCGTCACGGCTAATCCAGAACATGGCGTTCAGGGTCTGCCGGCTGGCGGTAGTATAATCATTGTTTTTAGAAGTCTGATTAACTACCTGAACGATAGCCATGGTAGCCACGAGGCCGATGAGGCCGACAATGATTACTGTGGCTATTAACTCGACTAAGCTAAAGCCAGCCTGATTCCTGTTGAATAGCTTTAATCTCCGTAACATTGATATCTTACTCATAGCTCTCAGCTACTGGTGCGTTTCATCTTGTAAGTCTCAAGTACCAGTGCGTCGTGGTTGTGGTGGTGAATGATTACAGTTAGCTGCTGAATATTGTTATTTATCGGATTCTCAACGGTAACATTGGCGGTGTAACCGGGATATTCATCCGGGATTGTAGGGGTATATGAAGATAGATAAGGCCCCTTTTTTATGTCCTCAATAATGCTCTCGGCCAGAGCTTTGGCACATACCTGTTCGTCAGCGGTGGCGCGGGCGGTAGAAGTGGTCGCCAGACCGTTAAGAAAAGACACGCCGATAGCGGCCAGAATGCCTAGGGCCACCGCCGTCTCAATCAGTGATACTCCCTTTTCACGCTTCATCATCCTGCCCTGCCTCTTCGCTAAAAGCGAATATAACATCTCCCGAGCCTCCAGGTGATACATATATAGAGCCCTGAGTCTTTGTACAAGTTCCCTAGCAAGTATTATTCGTTACCTGATGGTGTATGTAAATAGTAACTTGGTAATGCATTAACCCATTACTTAAGTCATTCCGTTTGAATTCCAATCTGAATAATTGTAATATTAAAAGGCATTACGAGACCGGGAGACGGACTTTTCAAACATGGCTGACTGGGTTTTAACGGCGACAACGATTTATTGTGATGCTGTTGATGACGAAGTAACTCTACTCGTATATAAAGACGGTACGCTGAAATGCACCGGCTATGACAAGTATCGTAAGCCCAGCAAGGAAACAGCGCGCGAAATCAAGATTAGGAGCCGGCAGTCAGGGAAAAAACTGGATTGCACCGGTCTCCAGTGCCACCGGTTGGCGCAGTATCGGGATAAATCGCTGGTGGATTAGAATGCAACATGACAATTACGCCTGAATTATTGAGATATGGGCATGCCTGAGAAAGATAGCACGGAGAGTAATAGCCAGGCTAGGACGAATATACGTATTGAAAACCTCTCCCTTTCCTTCGGAGGGGTGAGGGCTATCAAGGATGTCAGCCTGGATATTAAAGACAATGAAATCCTGGCCATTATCGGACCAAACGGAGCCGGCAAGACGTGCCTTTTAAACTGCATAAACGGTTTCTATAAGCCGCAGAAGGGTGAAATATATTACGAGAACCAGAGAATAACCCGGATTCGTCCTGACAAGGCAGCCCGGCTGGGTCTGGCGAGGACCTTTCAGAATATCGAACTTTTTACCGGCTTGAGTACTCTGGATAATATCATGGCGGCCAGGCATGTCTTTATCAAGCAGAACTTCCTCAGTGGCGCCCTGTATTTCGGCTGGGCGCACGATGAGGAAATTCGGCACAGAGAGACGGTAGAGGCTATCATAGATTTCCTGGAAATAGAACCCATCAGAAACAAGGTAGTTCATACCCTTCCCTATGGAATGCGCAAGAGGGTGGAGCTGGGACGTGCCCTGGCCCTGGAACCCAAGGTTCTGCTTCTGGACGAGCCCATGGCAGGCATGAACCTGGAGGAGAAAGAGGATATCGCCAGGTTCATTATTGACATCTTCGAAGGGCAGGGAGATACTTATCCAGACACTCCCGTATTGCGGGATGGCGTGAGCTGTATCATCCTCGTCGAGCATGATATGGGCGTGGTTATGGATATAGCCGATAAAATAGCGGTGATTGATTTCGGGCAGAAAATCGCCGAAGGCACGCCGGAGGAGATAAGGACCAACCCGCAGGTCATCGCCGCTTATCTGGGAGAGGAAAGCCGTTAACCGGTACAGGCTTACTCCCAGGTCCTTTCATCTACTATTCCCTGTTTATCCTCCGGAATGCTTCCCGTTGCAACGAATTCAATCTTATCTATCTTGATGCGGCATGTATCCTGAAATTTCTGATTCAAATCATCGGCCAGTTTCGTCGTACCGGCGCTCACGTCCGCCACCTCAATCTTCAGGGTAATCTCGTCTCTGTGTTGCCTCCGGCCGACTATTAGCTGGAATCTGGTGACCTGGCTGGAGCTCGTGATTGCCTGCTCCGCCTGCTTGGCGACGACAAACATGCCTCTCACCTTAACGGCATCGCCGGCGCGCCCAACAATACCGGTAATCCGGCTGGCGGTTCGGCCGCAGGGACAGGCATCGGTTATGTATGAAGACATATCGCCGGTGCCGAAGCGTATCAGGCCCCAGTTCTTATTATGAATCGGGGTCACCACTATCTCGCCTGTTTCACCGGGCCCCAGCTGCTTCCCCGTCTCGGGGTCGGCTATTTCCGTAACGTATTCATCCATCAGGTGCATGCCGGATTGCTGGCGGCATTCGTAGGCGATGGCGCCACCCGGTTCGGTCACGGCGTATGCCTGTGTGGTGGCGATGCTGTAGTCCTTTTCAAAGGTTACCCTGAGAGAGGGTGGCAGCATCTCGCCGGTAAACCAGGCGCGCTTGATGGCAAAATCACGTTTGAGGTTATAACCCATCTCCTCAGCCCGCTTGATGACAGTCATCAGGAAGCTGGGCGTGCCCACGAATCCGGTAACTTTCAGGTCTTTCATAATCTGAATCTGAAGGTCGGTGTTGCCGGTGCCGGCAACGACTACCGTAGCCCCGCAATCCCGTATGGCTTCATGAAATAGAATACCGGCCGGGGACATATGGTAGGTGAAAGTGTTGATAACCACGTCCCCCTTTTTGAATCCGGCAGCCCAGAATGATTTGGCGAACCATTTAATACTGGAGGGCTGGATTTCATAGATAGGACCCGGGGAAATGAAGACGCGCTCGATGTCTTCATGGGGTATCGCGGCAAAGCCGCCATAAGGCAGGTTATTCTTCTGCATCTCAATGAGGTCGGCCTTCCTCGTAATCGGCAGCTTTTCCAGGTCTTTAACGGTACGAATCTGAGACGGGCTGAGGCCAGCCCTGTCAATCATCTCCTTTATCGACGGGGCATGACTGTAGGCATAAGCGATGGTTTGCGATAATCTCCGGTCGAGATATTTCCTTCTTTTTTCGGGAGGCATGACCTCCAGTTCATCGAAGAACTCGTCCTGCCCCGTTTTCCGGACTAAAGCCATCTCTTTCGCCTCCGGTAGTGTTTGACGTCACGGTAGCTTTTTTTGGTGCCCAAAGCCGACAGCCCGATATAAAACTCTTTCACGTCTTCGTTATTCCTCAGAAAATCGGCGGTACCATCAAGTACCACCCGGCCATTCTCCATAACATAACCGTACTGGGCTATGCTCAGCGCAATTCTGACATTCTGCTCCACCAGCAGGACCGACGTTTTACGTTCCGTATTAAAACGCTTAATAATATCGTATATTTCTTCAACAAGTAAAGGCGCCAGACCTAATGACGGCTCGTCCAGCATCATGAGCTTAGGAGCCGTCATCATAGCCCGGCCGATGACCAGCATCTGCTGCTCACCGCCCGAGAGATAGCCGGCAGTATTCCGGCGGAGTTCTTTCAGTCGCGGGAAGTAATTATACACCATATCAAGGTCCTGCTTCACTACCCGGCGGTCGCGCCGGTAGTAAGCCCCGACCAGCAGATTTTCCTCGGTGTTCAGGTGTTCAAAGACACGGCGTCCCTCAAGCGCCTGAATGATTCCGAGCTTGCCAATTTCCTCGGCGTTTTTTTTGTCTATTCTTTCGCCGTTCCATTCGATGCTTCCGTCGGTTACCTCTCCTTCCTCAACATGGAGCAGGCCGGATATCGCCTTGAGGGTAGTGCTTTTGCCGGCCCCGTTAGCCCCGAGGAGGGCAATAATAGCCCCGTCCTCTATTGTCATCGAGACGCCGTGCAATACCCTTATCACATTGAGGTAGGTAACCTCAATGTTGTTTAAACTGAGCATATCTGTTTGTTCCTAACCGGGGCTCCGCCGCGGCGGAGCCCCTATCGCTTTTACATATTACTTACCGAACCAGTCAAACTCTTCGTATTTAACCACCGGCGCATCAATCCAGTCGGTTAGCGGTACAATCTCGCCATTCTGTACCTGGAAAACACGCACCGATTTTGAGAGGCGGTTGTCTCCGGGCGTATAGCTTACCGGGCCGTGCAGTCCTTCGACATCATAGTCTTTCAGCTTTTGAATGCCCTGTTTTTCAATAGCCTCCCAGGCTGCGGCATCTCCCTTGGCCAGCACTTCATAGTCGACATTTTCCAGGGTGACACGCAGAATCTCGGCCATAATAAGGCTCTGCGCCCAGCAGGTGATATAGTCCATATTACCGTAATCATCGGGATGCTCTTTCTGGCAATACTCCGTCATCTTCTCCATGGCAGGGACATCGTCACCCCAGTTTACCGTGGGGAATACGCCGTAAACACCTTCGGCAACATCAGCGCCGGCGATATCAACAAAGGCACTGGTAAAGCTGGCATGACCACAACCGATGGTTATGCCGGGGTACAAGCCCAGCTCATAGGCGTTCTTGACAATCACGGCGGTTGGTGCCGGCGTGCTCGAGATATACAATACGTCTGGATTTATTGCCTTAACACGTGTCAGTGATTCCATCTCGGAAGTCGTGGTATTGGAATGCTCTTCGACGGCGACGATATCAATGCCCAGCTCTGCGGCATAGGCGGTGGCTGCGTCCTTGGCTCCGTAGCCGGTGGAGTTATTCAGCAGGTGCATCGCCATTTTGGGTTTGCCGGAGCCCTTCCAGATATTTTCCATATAGTATTTGGCAAAGACCAGGAAGTCATCGCCGTAATCAGGCATCTGGCCGTAAATATGCTGCGGGGGACGGTATATTATCGGGGAGGAAAAAGCAGCCATTCCGGGGAAACCGGCGCGGTTGGCAATCTCCATGGAAGCGGTCATCATGGCCGAAGAGGAAGTAGAAAACATCAGGCAGCCTTCGTCCATGAATTTCTTAACGATAGTGACCACCTTGGCGGCATCGTAGCCATTATCCAGCCAGACAGCCTCTATTGGGTGGCCGTTAACGCCGTCACGCTCTTCATTAATGAATTTGATGCAGTCTAGGTTAGCATGCCCCATAGGCGCTCCCTTTTCGGCAGCGGGACCTGTCGTCGGCGTGGTGATGCCAATTTTCAGGGTCTTTCCTTCCTTATCGCCTTCACAGGCGCCGATAAAAGGCAATGTGGCCATTACCAGTGCCAGACAGACGATGGCAATGCTGATAATCAGTCCTTTATTTCTCATATTATCCCTCCTTTATGGATTTGTTAGTCCGCTATTTATCCATCCTGTAGTGAACTACATTATCCCTTTCCTCCTTCATCAGTTAGTATGAGAAGGGCCACAAACGGTATGCAGCCTTGAAAAGTGCCCACCGGTGAGCGATTCCCCTCGGCTCCAGTATCAGGAAAAGGACGATTACCAGTCCGAAGAGCATCGGCGTGATGCCGCTGGCAAAGCCGGCCGGCAACATCGTAAAAGACTTTTCCAGAAAAGGTGCGAACTCCATGGTTAACAGCTGCTGGAGTACGCGAATGAAAATTACCCCGAGGATAGGCCCCAGGGTTGTACCCAGGCCGCCGATGATTATTATACCGATATACAGTATTGATTCCGTAAGGCTGAACTGCTCGGTATTGAGGAAGCCAATCCAATGAGCGAGCAGGGCGCCGGCGATGCCGGCGAAGAAGCAGCCGATGAAGAAGGCGAGCATTTTATTATAGAAAAGGTTAACGCCCATAACCTCGGCGGCAAGGTCGTTGTCCCGGATAGCAACGAAGGCTCTGCCCACCTTTGTCCTGGCCAGATTCTTGGCAAAGAAGGTACAGAGAGCGGCAATAATCATGATAAGGTAGAACTGGCTTGCCTCACTGCGGAAGACGAGGCCTCCAATGGAAGCATAGGGCACCTTGATGCCGAGGAAGCCGCCGGTCAGGCTCCAGTGGTTAATAACCCAGATGATGATAAACTGGGCAGCAATGGTGGTAATGGCCAGGTAAAAGCCCTTGACCCGCACCGAGGGGATGCCGAAGATGAGCCCGATAAATCCGGCTACCAGCCCGGCGCAGATAAGTCCGACCAGAAAGGGGAGCTCTAGGCGGTTGGTCAGGATGGCCGTGGTGTAGGCCCCCACGGCGATGAAGCCGGCGTGCCCGATGGATAGCTGCCCGCAGTAGCCGACCAAGATATTGAGTCCGATAGCAGCTACGAGCGTAATGCCAATCAGATTGCAGACACCCAGCCAGTAGTTGCTGAAATACAGCGGTGCGGTAAAAAGCAGGGCCAGAAAGACCAGAAAGAGTACCCAGTGAGTCTTGGTCCTCAGAATGGCCATATCTTCGGAATATCTATAATTACGGGTTCCGCAGGGAAGATTCATCCAGCTAAATCCTCTCTATCCTTTCTTCTCCGAATAGCCCGTAAGGCTTGATAATCATGACGATGATGATAATGACAAAGGGAATAATATCTTTGACCCCGGCCCAGAGATAGGGTGTGAGATAGCCCCCGCCGAAGCTTTCGCTGAGTCCTATTATGGGGCCGGCGATGATGGCACCGGCGAAGGAATCCAGGCCGCCAAGTATCACCACTGAAAATGATTTCAGGCCGGTCTCCACAAGACCGTGGGTAATACCACCGATAGTCGATATCAGAATGCCACCGATAGCCGCCACCACGCAGGCGAACATCCACGACATGGAGAAGATACGGGTCACCGGAATGCCGCAGGCCTGTACTGCCAGCTGGTCATCGGCCGTTGCCCTCATGGCGATACCCATCCTGTGGTATCGGAAGAAAAGCGTCAGAAGGCCGAACATTACAAGTGAAATGACGGCCACCCAGATATACTGCTGGGAGACTACGGCACCGCCGATATGGAGGGGCTCTATGGGAAACAGGCGCGGCAGGGCATCGACGCTCCAGGGCCAGACGAAATTGACTACTCCCTCAAGAAAATAGGCTATCCCCAGCGTCACCGTGATGAGGGAAAGAATTGGCTGGGCGATGAGGGGCCGGAGGGCGAATCTCTCGATTACCCAGCCCAGGAACAGAGCAAAGATAATAACCAGAGGAAAGCCGAGCCAGAGCGGGAACCCGGCCTGAACCAGCATTCCGTAGGTAAACCAGGAAGAGAGCAGTACCAGCTGACCCAGCGCCAGGTTGGCCACGCTGCTTGATTTCCAGACCAGGACAAAGCCCAGCGAAATCAGGGCGTAGGCCATACCCACGGACAGACCCGTAATCAGAAACTGTAAAAATTCTGTCATCCGGTATTTATCCCTCCTCGTTAACGTCTCTTACCTTGATGGCGGTGGTCACTATTCCTTTGCGTCCATCTCTGTAGGTCACCGGGGCTTCGACCTTAATTTCTTGGCCATTTTTATACATGGCATTAATCAGGTCTTTATAACGCTCCTCCATAAATTCTCTTCTCAGCTTTCGGGTTCTGGTTAGCTCAGCTTCATCGGGGTCAAACTCTTTATGCATCAGGACGAATCTTCTTACTCTGGCCAGTTCCGGCAGATAGCTGTTTACCCGTACCAGGTCCTTCTGCACCAGGTCAGCGACCTCTTTTTTCTGGGACAGGTCAACGAAGGTGGTATACGGGATATGGTTTCTTTCCGCCCACTTGCCCACCATGGCAAAATCTATATTTATTATCGCTGAGACAAACTCTTTATTCTTACCGCCGATAACCATAGCGTCCTTGATATAGGGACTGAACCTCAGCCTGCCTTCGATATACTGAGGGGCATATTTGGCTCCAGAGCTCAATTCGCCCATGTGCTCCAGCCGGTCCATGAATATAAGGTGGCCTTCCTCGTTTATATTCACGGCGTCCCCGGTATGGCACCAGCCGTCAATCAGCGTAGTCGCCGTCTTCTCGGGGTCTTTATGATAGCCTGTGAACATGCAGTCACTGGAAACCAGCAGTTCCCCCTCATCGGTTATCCGCAGTTCAGTGCCGAGCGCCGGCCGGCCGACACTCTCGAACTTAATCTCTCCTTTACCATGAGAAGAAATCAGACCGGCCTCGGTGCTGGCATAGCACTGTCTGAGTTCAACCCCGATGGCATGGATAAGGCGGAAGGTATCCAGACTGAGCACCGAGCTTCCGGTTACGGCAAATCTCACCTTGCTCAGTCCAAGCCTGTCCTTTAGCGGCCTGAACAAAGCCAGGTAGGCGATTCCATGCAGTATGCGCCAGAATAGATTCGGCGTTTTGCCTTGGAATTTGATATCGGCGATTTTATGACCGACCGGCAGGAAAAGGTTATAGGTAAGGCGTTTCAGGGGATTAGCATCCACCATCTTTACCTGAATTTCACTTACCAGTCCTTCCCACTGCCGCGGACCGTATATCACGAAGTTCGGGCCAACTTCCCGCGTGTCCTCGGCTATGGTCTCGGGCTCTTCGGGGAAATTAAGCCTGGCTCCGGTCAGCAGATGTGGAATTGTCGCGAAAAAGCTGTCGCCTACCCAGGCTGCCGGGAAGTTGGAAATCAAATCGTCATGCTCATTCATCGGGTAGCGATTAGCGAATCCCTGCGCCGTGGTTATCAGGGCACGGTGGGTAAGTACGGCCCCTTTGGGCAGGCCGGTTGTCCCCGACGTGTAGTAGATGAAGGCGGCATCATCGCCGTTGCCTTCTTCCATGTTCTGCTCGTACAGGCCGGGGTGCGTTTTTTCAAACTCTCTACCAAGCTCTATCACTTCCTTGAAGCTTATAAGTATGGGGTCATCATAGTTCCTCAGTCCCTTGGGGTCCCAGTAAATGACCTTTTTCAGTAAAGGCAACTCGTCCTTGATTTCAATGAACTTGTCAGTTTGCTCCTGGTCATTGACGATAGCGAACTTGGCGTTAGAATGCTCGGCGACGTATTTTACCTCCGAGGGGATGGAGTCAACGAATATCCCGGTGGCGATAGCCCCGGCTGCCTGCGCGGCGAACTCGCCCCAGAACCATTGCGGTTCGTTATCGCCTATAATGCAGACCACGTCCCCGCGTTCCAGCCCCAGGCTTATCAAACCCAGCGAGAAGTATTTAACGTTTTCGTAGTAGTCCTGCCAGCTATATCTCTGCCAGATACCAAACATTTTCATAGACATAGCTATCTGCGAACCCCATCTGGTATAGTTGCTTCTGATTATTTGTGGAATTGTCTCCCGTTTTTCCATCATTATTCTATCAGGATGTTTTTACCGTGATATAAATTGAATTACCTCCCGCTTTGGGAGGTAATCTTTAACCATCGAACTAATAACACCAATTCCTTATCTTGACATATATCTTAAAACCTCCCGTGCGCACCGCCCGTGCGCACGGTAAAGATGAATTTAGCATTCTCTGGGTTACTGCGGGCGAAGTACATCTCTATATTGCCCCTATTTAGTCTAAACAACGGGATAGCTTACCACATGGAAAAACTTTCTGTCAATTATAGCGGCATCCTGGGAGACTGGCGCCGGATTCAGCCGGTGTGAATGGTCGTGCCGGTGGCTTTGGCAATGAGCTTGCCGTCCTGGTTGGTGACCGTCATCTCAGAGACGCCAATCCGCCGGCCGCTTTTGACTACCCTGCATTCGGCCGTT
>Ga0315545_1005510_pt1 | contig 10129 bp, 9 predicted proteins | sample SalMarSW160210MG_FD_203096 | JGI IMG/M metagenome (GOLD analysis project Ga0315545, IMG submission 203096) | Salt marsh sediment microbial communities from the Plum Island Ecosystem LTER, Massachusetts, United States - Salt Marsh Sediment SW1602-10 ...
TCCTCCAGAGTATGGACCGGCTCTTTGGAGAAGAGTTCTACTGCGGTATAGTTATGGAGGCACAAGAGCTTCTGGTTGAATTGCTCTTCCAATACCTCAGCGTATAGCTCCTCTAAAGCCGGCATGGCAGCGATATGGGCGTCAATGTTATTGAACAAAAAGGGTATTTCATTCGCCCCTAACCTCGCGTCATCGGCGGAGTAGGCGCTAGGGGTGATAGCCCCCATTTCGGCGGCTCCTGTCCTCACGGCATCAAGAATCTCGGCGAAGGCGACCATCTGTTCGGCTGGATAATACTCAATGGTATAGTCGGGGCCGCAGCGGGCATTAAAGGCATCAGCGAACGCCTGTTCCGGCTCGGCGTACTGGAACATGCCGGCACTTGCCATCTTCAAAACCACCGGCTCCGCAGGTTTCTCCTCCCCACAGGCGGTGAAAAGACTGCCGGACAGCGCGATAACAAGCGCAATACTGAGCAAAATGATTAGTTTTTTCACGGTAAGTTCATACCTCCTTTAGGATTCCAGATTGCCTGTTTTTAGATTATCATCTAACCTTAATTTACCACCTCCTTTGCCTCAAAAAATTCCACAATGTAGTATCAATGGGTAATAGGGTATTGCGTTGGCGAAAGCAGTTCTTCTGGGGTCTTGGGTAGTGTATAAGTCGTGGGCTTGGTGGGTTTACGGTTTGGCACACGGTTATTATAGCATATCATGTCAACAACTTTATCTTCACCTACTTTACAGCCGAGGTTGTTTCGGTTACAATGCTATGATTACTGCGCTCACTCATTACTTCGTGGAAGGGAGCTCTATGATTAAAGCGGTCTTTTTTGATCTCTACAATACCCTGGTTGGCTATGCCCCGCCCCGGGAGGAGATTCATTCCAGGTTGCTCAAGGACTTCGGTATTGAGATAAGCCCGGAGGCTTTGCTCCGCCCCATAATGGCCGCCGACGACTTTCTCTATCAGGAGCATGCCCGTTCCTCATTGGGCAAGCGGTCTAAAGAGGAGACGATGGCTCTCTATGCCCAATATCATGGGATAATTCTCAGGGAGGCGGGGTTAGATGCCTCCCAGGAGCTTATCGCTGGTCTCTTAAAAAAATGGATGAGCTTTGACTTGAAGATGGTGCTCTTTGATGATGTGGCGCCTACCTTGACTCAACTTAAGGAGCGGGGGCTAATCCTGGGACTTATTTCCAACGTGGACCGTGATATAACTCCCCTTTATCAGGAGCTGGGGCTCTCAGCCTGGCTTCAGGTGGTGGTTACTTCCCAGGAAGCGGGTTTTAATAAGCCTCAGCCTGAGATATTCCAGGAGGCGGTGAAACAGGCTGGGGTGAAGCCCTCAGAGGCAATATATGTCGGAGACCAGTATCAAATTGATGTAGTGGGGGCTAATGAGGCGGGTATGCGGGGGATTCTCCTAGACCGCCTCGGCTTCTTTGAGGAGATTACCGAGTGCCCGCGAATCCGCAGCCTTACTGAAGTGGTGAAATACCTGTAAGGTCTAGACATTAAACAGGAAGGTAATTACATCGCCATCTTGAACTATATAGCTCTTGCCCTCAAGTCGGAGAAGTCCTTTCTTGTGAGCCTCAGCCAGGTTACCACATTTCATCAGGTCGTCGTAACTGATTACTTCTGCCCGAATGAAGCCCCGTTCCATATCGGAGTGGATTTTACCGGCTGCTTTGAGAGCAGTGGTGCCTTTTTGAATAGACCAGGCTTTAACCTCGTCTGAGGCTGTGGTGAAAAAGGAGATTAAGCCCAATAGCTCATAGGATAGTTTGATAATGCGGTCAAGCCCGGATTCGGTGATACCGAATTCAGCACGGAATCCCTCAGTAGCGTCACTATCTAATTGAGTCAGCTCCATTTCTAGCTCGCCACAAAAGGTTATAACTCCAGACTTTGCCCGCGAGTAATGGGAGTTCAGTTCCGCTTCTAAAGATGCTGCCTGGGGTATTTGTTCCTCGCCGATATTGACCACTATTAATAGCGGCTTGGCAGTGAGGAACTGGTAGTTAGCTATTGTTTTGGTCTGGTCGGCATTTAGCTTTAGTTCCCTGATAGGCACCTCTTTTTCTAATTCAGCCTTGAGCCTGGTGAGCAGTTCTTTCTCTGGTTGTAGACTCTGGCGTTCGGATGCCTTAGCCCCTTTTAATGATGTTTCTATTCTCTCCAGCCTCCGGCCAATAATGCCCACATCATGAAGGGTAAGCTCCAGGTTGGCGGCGGCAATATCCCTTTCTACATCCAGGCTACCTTCAATATGGGGTATGCTTTCATTAGTGAAGGCGCGGACAACATCTATTAGAGCATCGGTGTCACTGAGCTGACTTAAGATTTGACCACCTATAGCTCTGTCTCCCCCTGAACCCTTGACTGAAGCGCCGATATCAGTGTAGCTTACCTCAGCTGAGACTACCCGCTTGGGGTGGAGTATATCGGCTAACACCTTGAGGCGTGGCTCTGGGACCTTAGCTATGCCGATATGTGGAGTTGAACTTCGGCTGTCAGCTTTGCCTCTGGTTAGAGCGTTGAAAACGGTGGTCTTGCCACTCTGTACCAGTCCGATGATGCCAATATTAATGCTCATCGGTCTAACCCACTGCTTTCCTATTGAGCTAGAGTTACTGAGAGCTTGCCTTTATTATTTTCAGAGCCTGCTTAATGGCGATTTCTCTTTCCTTAACGGTTAACTTTTCATTGGCAGCTAGGTCCAGTAAGGCGAGGAGGGATTCGTGGGAGCTGACATTGCCCAGCTGCTCAATAGCTTTAGCCCTCAAATCAGCATTAAATTCTAGGTCAGTGGCAATGGCTGATAGCTTCTTTAGTTCTTCGGGGTGTTCGTTCATTTCGTTCTCCTCTCGGCTCCGGCGACACCATCCGGATGGATATTATTAATTGTATTTATTTATTTTACTATTTGTGCCGTCATTATTCAATAGAGATTATTTATGCTTCCGTGTGATAAAATGGGAAGACCGATAAAAGTTCGAGGCGAGCCTTGTTCTATATATTACACGGTGAGGATGATTTCTCCCTAACCAGGTCGCTTGAGGAGATAAAACAGGGTTTAGGTGACCAGGCTCTTTTAGCGACTAATACCACTACCTTTGAGGGTCAACAATTGACCTTAGACCAGCTGAGGGCTGTCTGTGAGACGGTTCCCTTTCTGGCGGAAAAACGCCTGGTCATTATCCAGGGGCTGCTGGGGCGCTTTGAGCCCAGGGGTAAATCCCGCCGGCAGAAGAAAATAGCAGCTCCAGCTGAACAGGAGGGGGAATATAAATCATTTGCCGCCTATCTAAGTAATGTACCTGATAGCACGGTTTTAGTCCTGATAGATGGCAAGATAAGAAGTAATAACTCCCTGTTAAAGCTGCTTTCCGCCCGGGCGGAGGTAAGGTCTTTTCCTATACTTAAGGAGGTGAAGCTGCGGCAGTGGATCCAGAGGGAGGTGGCTGAGCAGGGCGCCAACATGTCCCCCCAGGCGTTAGATTTACTGGCTAAGCTGGTGGGGGGCAATCTGTGGGTTATGACCAATGAAATAAACAAGCTAGCCCTGTTTGCCTCCGGTCGGCGTATTGAGGTAGAGGATATTAAGGCGGTAGTTAGCTCTGCCCAGGAGGCTAATGTTTTTGCTATGGTTGATGCCATCCTTGACTTCAAAGCCGGGGTTGCCGAGCAGTTATTGGAGCAGTTATTAAACAGAGGAGCCTCCTCAGCCTATCTTCTGGCTATGCTGTCACGGCAGGTTCGGCTGATTGTTCAGGCTAAGGAGCTGAGACGCCAGAGGAGACCTGAGGCGGAGATTCAGAGCAAGCTGGGTTTGGCCCCATTTCCTTTGCGCAAGACATTAGAGCAGGCTCAGAGGTATCCTCTGGAGCGGCTTAAGCAAGTATATCGTAAACTCTTGCAGACTGACATCTCGATTAAGACGGGGAAATTTGAAGGAGGGCTGGCTCTCAATCTGCTGATTGCCGAACTATCTCCCTAGCCCTCTTAATTTCTGGTAGTGGGTCAATTTGAATTAAGGGGTCTTGACAAATGCAATTAATATGCTATAATATGGTGGGAAGTGGGGAAAAGTGGGTATATCCCACTTGACAAATAATCCCACCCATATAAAGGGGTTAAAATGGTAACTATAAGGGATGTAGATTTAACAAGGGTAGCTGGTAGCGTGAAACCAGATTCTAAAAAGCGGGTAGTTCTGCCCGCTGCCCTAGTACAGGAAGGCATCATATATCATATATACCATAACGACATTGGACAAATTCTACTAGACCCTCAAGTAACTATACCCGCATCAGAGTTATGGCTGTTTGAAAATAAAGACGCCTTGGCTTCGGTGGATAGGGGCATGCTCGAGTCGGTTAGAATAAATCGGGGCTCATTTGCGAAATACGTAAGAAATGCACCGTAAGTTACGTTTTAAACCTACTGCTAATGAGCAATTAACCAATCTCGAGAACACCCCTGCTCTCAAAGGAACTCTGAAGCAAGTTAGGAAAACATTAGGATACTTAGAAACAAACCTTCGGAGCAAGTCTCTTCAAACCCACAAATATGAATCACTAACAAGGCGTTATGGTATAGAGGTTTTTGAGGCTTATGCTCAACAAGATACCCCGGCGGCTTATAGGGTGTTTTGGCATTATGGACCCGACGAGATAGATAAAAACGGCAAACGCATACCAATCATCACTATATTAGCTATAACCCCGCACCCTTAATTACTTTTCCCACCTATCGTTGACAGCCAGTATATGTTAAACTAAAATCGTAGGTAATGATGACTAGTGATGAAATTCGGGCAGCGTTTTTAAGCTTCTTTGAGGAGAAAGGGCATAAAATCATTCCCAGCTCCTCATTGATACCCCGGGGCGACCCTACTCTGCTGCTTACCAGTGCTGGCATGGTGCAGTTTAAGCCTTACTTCCTGGGGGAAGAGGTTCCGCCCCACCCCCGCCTGGCGTCTTGCCAGAAGTGCTTTCGCACCACTGATATTGAATCGGTGGGCAACCCTAAACACCTCACCTTTTTCGAGATGCTGGGCAACTTCAGCGTTGGCGACTACTTCAAGCGGGAGGCAATCGGCTGGGCGTGGGAGTTTGTTACCCGGCGCTTGGGGCTTCCCCCTGAGCGGCTGTGGGCAACAATCTTCCTTGACGACGATGAGTCCTTCGGCTACTGGCGGGAGGTAGGCGTCCCTGAGGAAAGGATATTAAGGTTTGGCGAGGAGGATAACTTCTGGGGACCGGCTGGCGATTCCGGACCCTGTGGGCCGTGCAGCGAAATCCACTATGACTTTGGGGAGGAGTTTGGCTGCGGTAAGCCTTCTTGCGGGCCAAATTGCGACTGCGGTCGTTTTTCCGAAATCTGGAACCTGGTCTTCACCCAGTATAATCAGGACAGGGAAGGCAATCGCACTCCGCTGCCCAAGCCCAATATTGATACCGGCATGGGTCTGGAGAGGACAGCCGCTGTCGTCCAGGGCAAGACCTCGGTCTATGAAACCGACCTCTTTGTTCCGTTGATAGAGTGTATATCCAAGCTGGCAAAAGTAAAATATGGCTCTGACGATGCTACCGATAATGCCATGCGAATAATAGCTGAACATAGCCGGGGGATTGCCTTTCTTATCGCCGACGGGGTGATTCCCAGTAATGAGGGGCAGGGCTATGTGCTGCGGCGGGTGCTGCGCCGCACTTCCCTTTTTGGTCGAAGGTTAGGACTGGATAAGCCGTTCCTGTCGGAAACAGCCAGGACTACTATAGAGCAGATGGGGCATATTTATCCTGAGCTAAAGCAGAGGCAGGATTTTATTCTGCAGGTGGTTGAGGATGAGGAAGCCAGGTTTGCTGAGACGCTCAGCACCGGGCTGGAACTATTGGATGGCATTGTAGCCGAAGCCGCCAGCAAAAGAAGGCGTAAAATCTCAGGCGAACAGGCTTTTAAGCTCTATGATACCTATGGCTTTCCGATTGAGCTTACCACTGAGATTGCCGCCGACCGCGGCTTTTCCGTGGACTTAAAAGGTTTTGAGCGGGAAATGGAGAAGCAAAGAGAGAGGGCGCGTGCTGTCCGAAAAGACGTAATTATAAAAGTCCCTACGGCGAGAGCTACTGCGGAGGGACTGACACCTGAAGTGGTAGTTACTTCAGGAAAGCTGCAACCTGGGGTTGAATTTGTTGGTTATCACAGCCTTAAGGATAAATCGGTTATTATTTTTATCTCAGGTGGTAAAGAGACGATACAAGAAGGACAAGACGCAAGCCTTATATTATTATCGACCCCCTTCTATGCCGAGATGGGGGGACAGGTAGGCGATACTGGCGAGATACGGGGTTCTAAAGGGCGTTTTCTAGTAACTCATACTATAAGAACGCCGAATGACATTATTGTCCATCAGGGTAAAGTCGCCGAGGGCAGCCTGACCGTTGGCGACGAGGTTGAGGCAATGGTTGATAGGGAGCGGCGGCTGGATATCGCTCGCAACCACACCGCCACCCACCTCCTCCAGATGGCTCTTCGCCAGGTGCTGGGGGAGCATGTCCAGCAGCGGGGTTCTCTAGTTGCCCCCGACCGGCTTAGATTTGACTTCTCTCACCTCAAGGCGCTGAACAAGGAGCAAATAGCCGAGGTAAACCGCATCGTCAACGAGAAAATTCGCCAGAACCTTAAGGTTTATGCTGAGGATATTCCCTATAAAAAGGCTATGGAAGACAGGGTTATCGCCCTCTTTGGTGAGAAGTATGGCGATGTCGTTCGGGCGGTGAAAATTGGCGAACCGAGGGTTAGCGCCGAGCTTTGTGGCGGCACCCATGTCTCTGCCACTGGGGAGATTGGCCTGTTTCACATTATTTCTGAAAGCAGCATCGGCGCCGGGCTGAGGCGCATTGAAGCCGTTACCGGCCGGGGGGCGGAGAAGTATTTTGACGAACGTCTGTCGGATTTGCAAAAGACTGCTGAATCTCTGGACGCTGAGCTGGATAAAGAGCGCAAGCAGAGGCTGGCTCTGGAGAGGGAGCTGGCCAAGAAAACCGCCGAGTCATTACTGTCCCGAGCTGAGGTTATCAACGGGGTAAATGTGCTCGCCGTCAGGGTGCCATCGTTGCCCATGCCGTCCTTGCGGGAGATGAGCGACCTGCTCAGAGATAAGCTCAAGAGCGCCGTGGTGGTGCTGGGCACGGTCTATGAAGGTAAGCCGGCTTTTCTGGCCGCTGTAACCCCGGACCTGGTCGCCAAGGGCTATGATGCCGGGAAGATAGTGAAACAGGTAGCCAAGGTGGCTGGGGGCAGTGGTGGGGGCAAGCCAAGCTTGGCTCAGGCGGGGGGTAAGGACAAGAAAAAGCTGGATGAAGCCCTCAAGCTGGTAAAGAGCCTGATATAATGCGTAGCCTGGGACTTGACATCGGGGATAGGAGGATTGGGGTGGCTCTCAGCGACCCTGAAGGCATATTAGCCAGCCCGCTTACTGTTATCAATCGCCGTGATGAGAAACTTGACATAAAAGCAATTACCGATATCGTCAGCCAGAAGCAGGTGGAGCAGATTGTTGTTGGTCTGCCTCTCTCCATGGACGGTAGCCTGAGCCGGCAGGCGGAGAAGGTTCAATATTTCACTCAAAAGCTATCTGAGCAAATTGAAATCCCGGTAGAGTATAGAGATGAACGCTTAACCACGGTATTGGCTGAACGCCTGATGCAGACGGTTGATACCAAGAAAACTGGAAAGAAAGCCAGGCACGATGCTCAGGCAGCAGCTATCATCCTGCAGGGCTATCTAGATGAAAAACATGAACCATAGTTGACATAAATCGTCTTTTTTAAAAAATGGACTTCAATCTAAGCGAACAACAAAAGATGTTGCGGAAGATGGCAAAGGAGTTTGCCATCAAGTCGGTCAAGCCGCTAGCCGCTGAAACTGACTCCAGCGGTCAGTTTCCTTTTGATTTAGCTAAGGAGATGGGTAGGCGGGGATACCAGGGGCTGCCATATCCCACCCAGTACGGCGGCAGCGGGGCTGGTTATTTAAGCTACGTGCTGGTGCTGGAGCAAATATGCCAGGCGTCAATGACTGTTGGCGCCATCATGGCGGTAAATACCGTGCCTGAGGAGGCGATATTTCGCTTTGGCAGTGAGGAGCAGAAGAAGAACTTCCTGGCTCCTTTGACTCGGGGCGAGTTGCTTGGCGGAATTGCCTTTACTGAAGCCGAGACTGGCTCCGACCCGCGGGCAATCGCCACCATGTCCCGAAAAAGCAGCGATGGCTATGTAATCACCGGTCAGAAGCACTTTGTTGCTCTTGCCCCGGCAGCCAATTTGGAGCTGGTCTTCGCCAGGCGGGAGGGGGAGGGGTTAAACGCCTTTATTATTGATACATCTTCTGATGGCTATAATGTCCGTGAGCCATGCGAGACCATGGGACTAAGGGGGTTGGGCACCTCGGTGGTATATCTTGATGAGGTTCATGTGTCCAAGCAAAACCGGCTCGGGGAAGAGGGGCAGGGCTTTGACATCCTTCTTGAAGCTATAAGCCTGGGGCGGTTGGGGGTGGCGGTGGAGGGAGTAGCTGTGGCTCAGGCGGCGCTGGAATTGTCCCTGGATTATGCCAAGCAGAAGAAAGCCCTGGGCAGACCAATTGCTAAACTACCTGCTATTCAGTGGCATCTGGCTGAAATGGCGAGCCGGATAGAGGCTGGCCGCTGGCTGGTGTACCGCACTGCTTTCCTCCGTGACCAGGGGGCGGATATCAAATACGAATCTTCAGTAGCCAAGCTCTTTGCCTCTCAAATGGCAGTTGATGTTACCCGCATGGCGATGCAGGTTCACGGTTCATATGGCACCATGAAGACCATGGAAGTGGAACGGCTTTACCGGGACGCCAAGATGACCGAGATATATGTTGGTATCTCTGAAATACAGCGCAATATTATCGCTGAGCATTTGATAGAGTAGTGCATAGCTTCCGTTTAATACAGACCTGCCCCCATAGCCAAGCCCGCGCTGGGGAACTGCTGACGCCGCATGGCGTGGTACCCACGCCGGCGTTTCTACCCGTGGGCAGCCAGGGAGCGGTCAAAACGCTTACCCCGGAAGAGGTTAAAGCTCTGGGAATAGCTATGGTATTGGCTAACACTTATCACCTCTACCTGAGGCCGGGCATCGGCGTAATTGAGAAGGTGGGTGGTTTACATAAGTTTATGGGCTGGGACCAGGCTATTCTTACCGACAGCGGTGGCTATCAGATATTCAGTCTGGCTCGGCTGCGTCAGGTAAGCGATGACGGGGTTACGTTCCGCTCCCATATTGATGGTAGCCAGCATCATATTACCCCGGAGCTAATCATCCAGTTTCAGGAGAGCCTTGGTGCTGACATTATTATGGCTCTGGACGAGTGTCCGGCGCATGACGATAGCTTGGAAAAAGTGAAAACGGCAACGGAGAGAACGCACCGTTGGGCGGAGAGATGCCAGAAAGCCCAAAAACGCCATGACCAGGCGCTATACGCTATTGTGCAGGGCGGCATTTCCCCTGAGCTTCGGCGTCAATCGGCGGAATACCTCGCTTCGTTGGACTTTCCCGGTTATGCTATCGGTGGGTTGAGTATCGGGGAACCCAAAAAGGTAACCCTAGCCATGATTGAGGAGACGGTGGCTTGGCTACCTGAGAATAAGCCGCGATATCTCATGGGGGTTGGCTCTCCTGAGGATATTGTTGAAGCGGTAGCCAGAGGGATTGACATGTTTGATAGTGCTCTGCCTACCCGTGTCGCCCGAAATGGCGCCCTGTTTACCTGGCAGGGGAGGCGTAACATAGGCAATGCTGCCTATAGCCAGGTGGAACAGCCTATTGTTCCCGGCTGTGATTGCTATACCTGCCGTAATTTCTCAGCGGCTTATCTACACCACCTGTTTAACTGCGATGAGCTATTAGCCTATAGATTGGCTACTATTCATAACCTGAGTTTCGTAAGCAGCTTGATGGCTAAAATAAGAGGTGCCATTCAGGATGGCACCTTCCTCTCTTTCAAGGATGACTTCCTGGCAAATTACCAGCCTGCTGATGAGCAGATACGGCTCAATCAGAAGCAAAAGTGGCTGAAACGGC
>Ga0315545_1005512_pt1 | contig 10128 bp, 9 predicted proteins | sample SalMarSW160210MG_FD_203096 | JGI IMG/M metagenome (GOLD analysis project Ga0315545, IMG submission 203096) | Salt marsh sediment microbial communities from the Plum Island Ecosystem LTER, Massachusetts, United States - Salt Marsh Sediment SW1602-10 ...
ATCGAAGATAAGATCGATCTCCAAGAATCCAAGAAATCCACCCTTCAAGACCTCTTCAAGGCCACGCTGAACAAGCTGATGACCGGCGATATTCGGATTGGGGATTTGAAAATTGATGTCAGTGAGGTAAATTGATTATGCAAAACAGACCGGATTTAGAGGGCCTTATTGAAGTATTTCCCGATATTCAAGAGATCGTTTTTTGTGCAGAAGGTGGCTTTAAAGCAGTCTATAAAGCAAAAATTGCGAATATTTATGAAGCTCTCAAGGTGATCTATGTGCCTAGAGAAGAAGAGGACAAAGATATTAGAGATGAAATTGTTGCGAGAGTTAAACGGGAAATCAACTCTTTAGCCACTTGCAAGTGCCCATATTTGGTAAAACTTGGCTCTATGCAGCCACAGCTATATATAATCGGTGAGCATGAGTATATTGTCTATACCGAAGAATATCTAGACGGACATACACTCTTAGAAATGATAAAAGCTGGTCACCGACCTGATTTGGAAGAGTGCAAGATGCTTTTTCGTTGTTTGTTGGAGACAATAAAAGAATTCAAAGCTATGGATCTCATTCATCGGGATATAAAACCAGGTAATATCATTAATTTGGAAATACAAGATCGGCCATATGTAATATTGGATTTGGGGATCGCTTTCAAACTGCATAGCACTGCCATCACAATTAATCCAGACATGCGACAGGGCACGCTTCCTTATATGGCACCAGAAATGTTTAATCCGCAGTTTCGTGAACATATTGATTTCAGAAGTGATCTATACTCGGCGGCGGTTACAGCTTACGAATATGCAGCTGGAGTTCATCCTATTGCTCGTCGTGGTGAGGATGACTTCACAACAATTTACCGCATCGCGCATGTTCGCCCCTTAAGCCTAAAAGGTCATAGGCCGGACCTATCGCCCGAGTTCTGTAACATCATAGACGCCATGATCCGCAAGAAACCGGCTTTGAGACCTTCAAATATTGAAAACTTGAACACAAAATTGGAGGCAATATAATGAAACTCTACGCTCAGCATGGGCATGCACCCTCAGATAAAATGTTACGAGCCATAGAAGAAGGTGTGATAGATGGTGTGATACTTAGCCCCCGCTACTTAATTCCGCAAAAGGTTACTGAGACAGTTCAAGAACTTAAAGAAAAAAATCCCGACATTGAAATAATTATAGATCCCGAATTTTATGCTACACGTTATACTGGAACTCCCAATGCTAAACTTAGATATTTAGAAAAATGGCCATATTTTGTCCCGAGGAAACGTAATGAACTTCTAGTAGGAACAAATGCTATCGATTCAGTTTTGAAGGATGCATTTGAAGCACAAATTTCACATAGCTGTACAACTCTTATTGCACCCAATATTTATATTTCAAACTCTTTTGATTCTATTGAAGCTGCCATTGGAATCGGATTTATTAATCGTGCACGTATCGTCGCTGATGATATGGATATTAATCTCCCAATTTATGCAACAATTGCTGTAGGGCGAGATGCCATTGTCAAGAGAGAGGATTTCTTATCATTTTTAAATGCCATCACAGCTATTGATTCCGCACCTGATGGTATTTATGCTTTAGTGGGTGCTGGCCCGACAGATGAACGCGTTGGGACAGTTAGGTCTGAAATCCTTGCTTCTGACGTTATTGGAGGTTGGATGCTCCTGAACTACAGCCTATCAATCAATGGAATCAATACTATCAATGGATGTGCAGATGTTCTTTCACCGCTTCTGGGCATTGCAGGAGGGGCTGCTGGAGCAACTGGATGGTGGTCTAATCTGCAAGTTTTTTCAATGGAGCGATACTTACGTGTTGGAAGTGGGGGTCAACCCCCTCTGAAGCGCTATTTAAGCAAGCCTTTATTGAACAGAATCACAATCAATGAAAGAGAGGCATTCGTTGAAGTTGTTCCTGAAATCATGAATGATCTCAAGACTGACACCCTTTATGAATCAAGAGAACCGTCCCGAACCGATGAAGCTCTTCAAACTTGGGAAGCCATTTCATCGCTTAATGATCATTTAATTAGTGGGGATATTGAGAGGGACTTGGCGCAGTTTAAACGGCATACGGAAGAAGCAGAAGAGCTTTATAATAAATTACGTTCACATGGTTTCTCTGAGCGATATGAGGCTAATATAGAATATATAACAACTCTTAGGGAGAGCATTGATGTCTTTATTCAATTGGCAGAGTTCTCGGTAGATGTCTGATGATATCTATTACTTTGAGAGCATACTTGGGCTCCAACGGGGCAGATGGTCGTGGCGTGTAGTGCATAACAATTTTACTATTCATTGGATCAAATCCCCACAACCCGACTCGAATTCGATGAAACGTATCAATATAATGCAATGCAGCATTGCACTTCCCAACTGGCAATACAACAATTGCCGCATTTGCAAAGTATTTATACCTATGCGCTTGTGTCATTCCCTTACGCCAGTTATTCAACTTGACCTCAAAAGCTCGTATTGTTGGCCTAGCATATTGCATAAAGCTTTCTGGAGAGTCGAAGAATCGTTGAGTAGTTTTCCCCCAAGCAATCGATACTAAATCAGCTATGCCAAAACCATTAATGGCAATCTGGCGAGCACATGTAAGATGATTCTTCGGGGAACCATAATGTAGGGTTAATGCCTGTTTGAGATAAGCTCTCGCGAATAGAATCGTAAACCGAGTTTCAGCAGTGATTCTTCGGGGAATGCGACCAGGGAGATTGCGTTCCGGTTCATAAAAAGAAATCTTTGGCACTTGAGCAGTTTTTGCACTCATGATTTTACTTTACTGTATGCTGACAAATTTTCCTATAAAAAAGTTAACGTGATGTACAGAAAATTGAACTATCTTATAAGACAATAAACATAGGGTGATGGGTATATGGGGTCAAGTTTAGGGTCTGAATCAACAACGGTCCAGAATCCTTTCATCCGCTACGCGGAAGAGGTGGGGTGGGTACGTGTCTCGACATTGGAGGCGTTATTGCTTCGGAAGGGTGAAGGCGGGTTGCTATTTAATCGTGTGCTGGAGGAGAAGCTCATTGAGCTAAACCCCGGGCTGATTACGCCAATAAATGTGGATGAGGTCATCCGCAGGATTGAGGCCGTGCGGAACACGATCGAGGGCAACGCCGAGATCCTCGGCTGGTTTCGTGGAGAGCAGAGCATCTATGACCAAAACGAAAAGCGGGAGCGGAATGTCACGGTAGTTGACTTTACCAACGCGGACCGCAACGTCTTCCACGTGACCGACGAATGGCAATACACGAACGGCCAGGAGACGAATCGGGCGGACGTGATGTTCCTGATAAACGGCATGCCGGTTGCCATTATCGAGACAAAGAGTGCGAGAAAGGCGAAAGGCATTGAAGAAGGTTTAATCCAGATCCGCGAGTACCATCATGAAACACCCGAGATGCTAACGGCACCCCAGGTCTTCGATATTACGCATCTTATCGACTTTTACTACGGGGCAACGTGGAACCTGGAGCGGAAGAACCTCTTCAACTGGCGCGATGAGGTATCTGAGAACTTTGAGAAAAAGGTGAAACGGTTCTTTGACCGGGACCGTTTCCTGAAGATGTTGAAAGAGTGGATTCTCTTTTTCTACAAGGAAGATGAACTTCAGAAGACAATTTTGCGCCAGCACCAGACACGTGCTGTCGAAAAGGTCCTTGCGCGCTGTGCCGATGCCTCAAGGACAACCGGCCTGATCTGGCATACCCAGGGCTCGGGCAAAACATTCACCATGATTACCGCTGCCCGCTTGATCCTTCAAAATCGTGATACATTCGGCAAGTCCACGGTCATTCTCATGATCGACCGGAACGAACTTGAGGGCCAGCTTGCGGGATGGGTTGAACGCATCCTTGGAGAAATGTCGTCCCATGACATTAAGATCGAACATGCCACCAGCAAACAGCGATTGCGCGAACTTTTGGCTTCCGACTTTCGCGGGTTGATCGTGTCGATGATTCACAAGTTTGACCGCATCCCCAAGGATATCAATACGCGTGAAAATGTCTTTGTTCTGGTAGATGAGGCGCACCGAACCACGGGTGGGGATCTTGGCAACTACTTATTGGGCGCGCTGCCGAATTCCACGTTGATAGGTTTTACAGGCACTCCCATCGACAAGACCGCTTACGGCAAAGGCACATTCAAGGTTTTCGGCAAGGAAGATGAACAGGGCTATCTGGACAAGTATTCCATCGCGGAGTCCATTGCGGAAGGAACCACGGTTCCCCTGAAATACACTCTGGCCCCGAACGAGATCAGGGTTCCACGCGAACAGCTTGAGGAGGAATTCCTGGATCTTGCCGAGGCCGAGGGAGTTAGCGATGTAGACGAGCTGAACAAGATTCTGGATCACGCCATGCGGCTCAAGACGTTTCTAAAGGCGGAAGATCGTGTCGAGAAGGTTGCGGCATTCGTCTCTAGACACTTCCAGGAGAACATTAAGCCGCTCGGGTACAAGGCATTTCTGGTTGCGGTGGACCGCGAGGCCTGTGCACTTTATAAGGAAGCATTGGACAAAGTCCTTCCTCCCGAATACTCGCTTCCGATCTACACCCCGGCGCAGCATGACAGCGAGAGATACCCCCTTGTGTATAGGCACCAAGTCAGCCCGGATTCCGAGAAAAAGACGCGGAAGCTTTTTCCAAAGGCGGATACGCTGCCCAAGATTTTTATTGTGACGGATAAGCTGCTCACCGGATTCGATGCATCTATTCTCTATTGCATGTACCTCGACAAACCCATGCGGGACCATGTGTTGCTTCAAGCCATCGCACGTGTCAATCGCCCCTATGAGAAGGACGAAGAGAACCGCAAACCGTGCGGTCTTGTGATTGATTTTGTGGGCGTATTCGAGAAGCTGGAAAAGGCGCTGGCCTTTGATTCTGATGTGGTGAGCGGTGTTATTGAAGACCTCGATCTGCTTATTGACAAGTTCAATGAGCTGATGTGCGGTCCGGCGCAGGAATACTTAGCCTTATGCAAGGGGCCGGTTGACGATAAGGCTGTTGAAAAAGCGATAGAGACTTTTACCGATCAAGACAGACGGGAGGCTTTCTATCGAGTCTACAAGCAAATCGAAACACTTTACGAGATACTCTCGCCTTCACCTGACTTGCGCAACTTCGTAGAGGACTTCGGTCGCCTCTCGGTCCTGTATCAGATCATCAGGAATGCATTCAGGAAAAAAACCGTCCTCTATGGCGATGTTGCCCGCAAGACCGAGCAACTGGTCAGGGAGAAGGCAGAGAGCTATGGTCTGGATACAACACTCCCGGTGGTAAAGATTGACGAAAATACACTTCTGGCCATTCAGGAAGCAGGGGGGTCCGACAAAGTCAAGGTTATCAACCTGGTCAACAGCATCCGAAAGACGATTGTTGACGAGGAAGAATCAAATCCATACCTTAAACCAATAGGCGACCGGGCCGAGACCATAATGGAGACCTATGACGAGCGTCAAGTGAGCACGGAGGATGCCCTCAAGAAGATTGAGATCCTGATTCAGGAGATTATAGAGGCACGACGGCAGCAGTCGGAAATGGGATTCGATGCAACAACCTTTTCGATCTACTGGGCACTGAAACAAGAAGATGTATCGGAGCCGGAAAAAAATGCGGCGACTATCAGGGGCATATTCAATCGCTTCCCAAACCATAGGGAGAACGTTGCGGAGCTTCGGCAACTCAAGGCAGAACTCTATAAGACGCTGCTCCCTTTGGTGGGAAAAGACAGCATGGTCTCGCTTGTAGACAAACTGCTCCGGGCGGAGGTGAAGTGAAGCAGGCTATAAAGGGAACTCGGGACATCTGCGATAAGGAGACTTTCAAGGCCGCGGTTCGCGAATGGTCCGTACGTCTGAAGGTTGCTCCCTCGCAGGTACGCATGCAGAAGATGCAGAACAAGTGGGCATCATGTTCGGCCAAAAAATGGGTAAGTTTCAGTGAGGACCTACTCAAAGAGCACCCGGATTTTCAAGAATATGTCATCGTGCACGAATTGCTCCACTTGCGGGTGCCGAACCACGGGAAGCTTTTCAGAAGTCTGATATCTCTTTATCTGCCTAACTGGGAAGACCTAGCCAACCGCTCGGAACGGGAACTCTGAACCATAAAGCGGGACGTTAATGTCAACGTTGATGCAGAAATTGCTTAATGATCCTTGAGGCAGTTAGATGAAAGGCTTTATCCGCGTCAAAGATAATGACTGGTGTGCCTTTCTCTCGTAGTATCCAAAGATTGATGAAAGCGGGAATGGAGGTTCTAAAACAAATCATGAATTCTGGTCAAGCCCGCCATAAGGACGGCGGGCAAGCCTGCCAAAATAACTCTTATTCTATGAAAGCATTGGAATATACAGGCACTATGGCTCCAAGGGGACAAAGGGTTTGATTTTATACAAATGAGGATACAATGAAGCTTCCAAAAATCAACGATATGATAACCACGGAACAAGCGCTTGAATTATGCAAGCACTTCAATCTTGATTATCTGATTAAACGTATTGAATCCAATTCAATCAAATATAAAACATGGAAGTTTGATGGATGTTCTGGTTTGCCTGATGAAGTTATAGGTTTCTTCACTGGTTGTGAATGGAAGGATATCACATATAAATGCTGTTTACCTCATGACCTTTGCTATGGGTATGGCGAACCTGGAAATAAAACAGAAAGGAAAAGAGTAGACAAAGAATTTTACAGAGACTTGGTTACAAAAGCACATATGAAGGAATGGTGCGCTTCTGCTTTTCTCGCTGCTGTGCGAATAGGAGGGGCAGAAGTATTTGGTCTGTCGTTTTCATGGGGATTTGCTCATAAATAAAATTACCAGTGAACTTTCAGCTAAATTAATTCTGATTATTCAAGAATAAATATATCATCTATTCATCACATCAAACAAATAAAAGGAGCATATCATGGACATTGAATTTCATTATTACATGACTTTCCTTATTGCTGGAAAAGCAGGGTTTGGTGAAGATGACACATTCACCATTGCTTATTCATCTCAATATGTAGATGACAATGACATAATCTATGAGATTAATAAAGATAAGGCTCAATATTATAGAAACTACATAAGCCAGACTATGAATATTCTAAAACCAAAAGCAAAATTATTTCGTATTTATCCATTATTTCATTTTATACCTGGGGAACCTCTTTATAAAGGTACCTTTCGTAAAGATGGAGTTCTACACTGGCTGAATACAACGCCTAATAGTGAAAACGCAAATCATGTTATAGATAGTGCGCTTAAGAGCCAAAATTTTTATAGAATTGGAATTGCTACCCATTCCTATGTTGATACATGGGCTCATCAAAATTTTATTGGTTATTATAATGAATTTAATTCTATGTCAGGGGTTCTTGAGCAACTAGCTCCAAATATCGGGCATGCTGATGCAGGACACAATCCTGACTGGCCTGCAATTATCTGGAAGGATAAACGACTTCTCGATAAGAATGCGAGAATAGACAACAAAGAACGGTTTATGGAATCAGCAGGAAATCTTTTTACAAAATATCGTTTTTATGTTGATAAAAAATGTTCTGCCAAAACATTAAACGCAGATCGAATGCAGGTAATCAAAGGACTTCGTTCTGCAATTGGAGAGGTTGACCAGTCAAACTCAAATAAAATTGCACGTATTGAGCGATATAGAGAACTCAGTCAAAAAATGCTTGGATATGAAATACCCGAATATGATGAATATGCATGGTTTGAAGAAGCAGTAAATGAAAAAGTTAGAGGATTAAGAGATAAGTCTGATTCATTTCTGACCAGGTGGGACCCTTTAACTGATATTTACACATGGAGAAAGCCAAGCAAATATAAAGAAACCACCTGGTATACATTTCAAGAAGCTGTAAAATTTAATCAAGATACAACCTGGGATCTTCTATATGATAAGGTTTTTTCAAAATTAGATTTAAAAGATTTATGAAATTGGGGTCAAATCATCCATAGGCAGACAAGCCCGCCATAAGGACGGCGGATAAAAAGGACGGCGGGCAGGCCCTCCATAATAACGGCGGGTAAACCTTGAGCAGAAATCGGTACATCTGATCTGAGATCAGTGAAGTGAAGAGGGACGCTCTTAAGTTATTAAGTTATTTAGATTTTTAAAAACGTCAGGTATCTTGCCTCTTGCCAGGACTACATTCCATGGAAAATACAGCCATGTTGCCGATATAGTTCAGCTATGCCAGGGTTTCATGGAAGTGATAATTGAAGGGATAAAAGATATCCCAACACCAAGAACGGCAAAGTCAGGCCAAAAGGGATATTTTCATGGTTCGTTCTGTAATCTTCAATACAATCAGACAAGGTCTCGATCTATTATCTTTGCCCGGCACCTTAGCTCTACCCGGCACCAGAACGGGGATTGAGAGATGATTGTCACGCAGGAAAATCTAAACCGATAGCGATGGCCAGTGCTCGATTAAGATCCTCGATTTTAGCAGGGCGAAGTGTACCAATAAAATGAGTCAGAGAAGACTTGGGTATGCTTACAAGTTCATCGCAATGTATGCTGCTATCGTGTTTCAATCCATCATCGATTCCTAAAGAAACTTGAGTAGAAAGGCCATCAAAGGAGGAGTAAATCGGGGCACAAATCGCTGTGGAGAAGCGTGAATCCAAAAGGATTTGACGACTCACTACCACGAAGACCCTATATTGCTTCGGGTCTTGTGATAAACCTTTATGGACGCGGTAGAGTTCCCCTCGCCTCATACAGCTACCTGATAGGAAAGGACATCTTTTGCTTCTTTATTCAGAGCATCAGAGCGTCGATTGAGAATTTCACTATCTTGAAAATCCCGTCTGCGCTTTGCTTCAGTGGCCAGGAAATCACGGACTGCCTGTTCTATTAGAGCCGATCGATTGCCATACTGGCTGGATAGTTCATCTATTTCCCTGATAATTTCTTCTGAAAGAGTGATGGATGTTTTTATTTTCATTTTGGCCTTTGCTCCTTTACCGGATAAAAAGTCGGTATCCTGCAGAATATATAATACATTAGTATTGAAAATAGTATTACTATAGTAGTATGATCTTTGGCTTTTGTCAAGGGATATTATGCTTATGATCATTATTGACACGCAAGGCCATTTCTTATTATACTTTAACAACAAGCGAGTTTTTATTGCCGTTAACTCACATTACCAGCATTGCAGCAACCTCAGTCAATCGTTTGAGTGAAAGCAAGAAAATGATTACACAAAATCAGCAGGAGGAAGTATGCACGAGGATTGTGTAGCGGTCGGAAGAAAGTATGGCATGACACGCCGTGATTTCTTGTGGATCACATCCATGTCAGCTGCGGGTTTTGTAACCGGGTGTGCTACGAGCGCAGTCACCGGTAGACCGCAATTAATGCTCGTGTCGGAAGATCAGGAAATTAAGATTGATAAGCAAAATTCGCCGCATCAGTTTTCCGCTGATTATGGCATGATACAGGATACGACGCTGAATGATTATGTCAAAGAAACCGGGAAAAAGATAGCTGCCCAAACCCATCGCACGCACATGCCCTACTCTTTTCGTGTCGTGAATGCAAACTATGTTAATGCATATGCGTTTCCAGGAGGGAGCATAGCCTGTACACGGGGTATTATGCTCTCACTTGAAAATGAAGCAGAGCTCGCCGCTTTGCTGGGGCATGAACTGGGCCATGTGAATGCACGTCATACTGCACAACAGATGTCGAAGGGGATATTGACCCAGGCAGTTGTGAGCGGACTTTCTGCACTGGCAGGAACACAGGGTGCCGCATACGGCCAGTTAGCTTCCGAGCTGGGCATGATGAGTGTCGGAGCGTTGCTGGCTTCTTATAGCAGGGACAACGAACGGGAGGCAGATGCGCTTGGCATGGAGTATATGTTTCGAGCACGATATAGTCCCAAGGGAATGATTGGATTGATGGATATGCTCAAAGGCTTATCCAGGCGTAAGCCGAGTATCATCGAGTTGATGTTTGCCACCCACCCAATGAGCGACGAACGCTATCAGACTGCAGTGGAAACCTCACGGTCAAAATATAAATCAGCCGAAATTCTGCCCTTGTATCGGGAACGCTATATGGAC
>Ga0315545_1005513_pt1 | contig 10127 bp, 5 predicted proteins | sample SalMarSW160210MG_FD_203096 | JGI IMG/M metagenome (GOLD analysis project Ga0315545, IMG submission 203096) | Salt marsh sediment microbial communities from the Plum Island Ecosystem LTER, Massachusetts, United States - Salt Marsh Sediment SW1602-10 ...
GGAACAAGAACGTGCTTGTCTGCGTGAGCATCCACCAGGCTTTTGTAGGTTCCCCACAGACGTGGGTCCTGTCCATCAGTGGTGTAATAGATTGTGCCTCCTGTGTTGGGATTAATCATACTCAGGCTGTCCCCGTCTGAAATGTAGCCGCCATGCTGGTAACCGCCGTTTATATTGAATATTGGTGCATCGAGTATGCCAAATCCTTCATTTTCACAGGCATCCAGGAAAATACCCCGTCGCTGTGGTATCCACGTATCCGCAATATATGTATCCATGGAAATAACGAGCAACATATCGTTTTTAAGCTCGTTGAATCGCGTTAATATGTTGCCGTTCGTCATTGCACCGCCGTTATTGAAATGTTTGTGCAAGCGGTCGGCAAATAGCTGACTGAATTCATCATTATCCTTTAGCCCCCTGTATATGTAGGCCAAAGACGTATTTTCACCGTTAAGACCACTATTTCCTCCATAAGGTGGAAACGTGTTGAAGCCGACGTCATACAGGTAGCTTGAGTCCATCGCGCCTTCTATATCCCATACGAAGAATCTGAATTTTCCCCGGTCTGACCGCTCGGCTGCGACCGTCCAGTTATTATTAGGCCAATCCCAGTTAGCCGAGTACAACTCGACAATCAGGTAGTCAATAAATGCCTGAATGTCGACGCGCTTGCTGGCTTTATAATAATTGAGGTTATTCGACAGGTCGGTGCCGTTAACGTAGTCCAGCATTGCGTACCAGGCCACCTTATCGCCGTCGCGTGCATCTCCTGACTGTGTAATAACATCCCAGCTTTCATTGCTGTTATAATATTCCTGGAAGAATTCCTCATCGGTGCGTTCGCAGGGATTATAGAAGACCTTATATTCGCCGTTGATGAAGAGGTTGGCCATTATTCCCGTGCCTTCCACGGCACCCATATCCCTGTGCAGCCGCCTGAGTAGCTCGTCCTTAATAAATGGATTACAACTGTCATTATGTCCTCCGCGGATTACAACGCTGCGCCAGCGATTGATATCGGAAAGTGGAAACAGAGAAGGCTGTTCGAGCCGGCTGTTGCCGTAATCGCCGCGGAAGTAACATTTGAGACTGAATTTATTGTAGTTCCAGCAGCCTGACCAGTCGGGATTGTCGCGTTTGTACCGCGGCCGATGATAGTCGCTGCCCTGGACGCGGATGCCGCAGTTTTCCTGAAAGCCGCTATTGTCGGCCGGTTCAATCAGCTCGACGGATATAGGCCGTTCATATTCTATTCCCCGGTGTATAGGATTGTTATAATCGTCGGGATTTACTGCGTACCAGCCATCCCCACCATATGCTCCCCCGACGATGGCCATAATACCGTTCGGTTCGAACAGCGATAGTTCCTCATCACCGACGATGGAGATGATTGGCAATGACTTCTGGGCCGAACTAAGACCGAATAGAAACGTATGTGTCTTGGTTGGCGAGGCGAGCCAGGCTGGTTTGAATGCCTTGGCACGCACACACTTCGTGGTGGTTATGTAGAGAGAGTTAGTATATTCGGTGCTGCTTTCGGTGGGGTCACTCCCGTCCATCGTATAGCGTATCACGGCACCATCTGTATCGGTGGATAATATCAACTGGAATGAAGAGGTGTAAAGCCCGCGTTTGTGGCTGAAGTTTACCTCCTCCACGAGGTCAAGGTACCCGCCGTCATTTTGCAGCTCCGGCGTGGGATTTCCCATAAATCGCCAGTTATCGCTGACATCAGGAAACCGCCCGTAAGAAATATCGCCATACTGCTGACCAAAGTTGATGCTGTCTACCTCGACGCTGTTGGAATCGAAAATGGCAATCTCCTCTCCATCACCGCTGAGCTTAAAGTCCGCGTGCAGGGGGCCTTGTTCCGTATCATCGTCTGCCCATATCACAAGGTGGCCGTGTGAGGGAATTGTTGTATCTGTGGGTGAATCGTCGGGAATCTGCCACCAATCGAGAGGATTATCCGGTTTGTCCGTCAGGTACATACCGCCTATATCAATAGAGTAATCCCCGGCATTATAGATTTCTATCCAGTCGGGATATTCGTCCGCTTCTTCCGGGTCCTCTATAGTATCATTGTTCACCGCCATAAACTCGTTGATGACCAAAGGAATTCCAGACTTTCCCCAATTGTTTGCAAGTAGCGCAAGGTCGAAGCTATTTACGATGTTCAGTTTGTCGAGGTTAGGACAGTTAAAATCATAGCACTGCACCGCCACGAGCCAGGAATCGGCGAATATCTCCAGGTCTTCTAAATCCACTGTGCCGTTTCTTGTTAAATCACCCATTGGAAATTGTGCGGCCGCTGAATTGGTTAGAATTACAGTTAATACAAGCAGCAATCCGCCCAGCCATCGGATGGATAAAATTTTCAGGGGGCTAAGCATTTTTATCTCCTTATGCACCGGTATTCCTAAGCCCTCCACCGTTGATTTGTGCCTAACGGGCCTTTGAAGACCAAAACGGTGTTTTTTTAGTTAAATAAGCTTTTCCTATTATAACACATTTAGATTAACGGAGTCAAACGGTTTTTGGCCTAAAAACGGGTTTCTGAAGGTGTTATGTGGGTTTTTGTGGTTCCTGGCAATCTTTTGTCCGATAACGCTTATCAATGAGGGGTATCGGTGTGACTATTACCCAAGTTAACAAGTTTTTTTATCGAATGTAAATGTGTTGCAGATACCAGCGACCTGCGATAAAAAAATATCGAATTATGCCACTGAAGTCCGCTAAAATCCTGGTAACCGGCCTTCCTGGTTGTGGTAAGACGACTGCCGTAATGCGAATTCTCACAAACCTCAACTGCGAGAATGTGGTCGGCTTTTATACACAAGAGGTTCGTAAGGATGGCTGTCGGTCCGGCTTTAAGTGGAATCGGCTGGATGGGAGTGAAGGTATTCTGGCAGGTGTTGAGATTAAAGGACAGCCGCGGGTTGGCAAATATGGTGTGAATGTGCATGGTTTTGAAGAATCGGTGGTCGAAATATTTAATGCCAACCGAAGCGATGCCAAGCTGTTTGTGATTGATGAGATTGGCAAGATGGAGTGCTTCTCGACAAAGTTTATCGAGGCCGTACGAAGACTCTTTGCTTCCGACAGGTCTATATTGGCGACGGTTGCACAGAAAGGTTCAGGTCTTATCAGCGAAGTTAAGAGTTATCCAAACACACAACTATTCAACCTGGCAGTTAAAAATCGCGATAAAGTCATCAGTGAAGTTTCACAAACCCTATCATTTCTCAAAAAAGGCGTGTAGGTACAATCGTTACCCCACAGCGGCTTACTCCACCTATGAGTGTTACGGTAGCAATATTCCTGAAGCTTCCTGTGAGATTGACCGGCAGCTTCCTACATCCCGAGCGCTTCGGCGGCAGCGTCACCGTCCGAGGCAGCCACGACTAACAGCATCTGGTACTGCCCATCACACACCATTGCTGTACCGGCCAGGCCGTTAATGCCCGCATCTGCAAGAGGTTTCAATGTCGCGGCGGCGGCGCCTACCGCGTCAGACTCGCTGATAATGAAACCTGCCGCGGGCCTCGATTGCAGGTTTGCCTTCTCTATGCAGGAGCTAAGAGCCTGCGGGTCTTTTGCGCTCAGACATACATGGCCTTGACCCTGTCCGGTGGAAAAAGCAGCTGCACACAGCAAATCAACTTTTGATGCGGCGATTTGTGAGAGCAGTTTGTGCAGGCTGCCGGGTTTGTCCTCAATCTCAATACAACTTACAAAAATTCGCTTGGTAGCCATCTTCTTACCCCTTTTCAAAAAGCCTTCATATCGTTACAAGCCCCAATGTAGTGTGTAAAAGTTAACTGTCAACATCTAATTTATTATGAGGAAAACGTTATGCTGGACAAAGAGCATCCATACTCGTAGCAATTCAGCCTTGACCTTGTTGTCGAAGTCGCTATCCTTTGTAAGGTGAGTTTCAAGTCAATCCAATTGTGAATGGATTTGGTTCGTTGGTTGGGATGCGCCGTACTATTTGACAAACGGTGGGTTTGCTCCACCGAAGTAGTTCTATTGCGCTATTTGAACAATTGCAGAAACAGGCGGAATTTATAATGCCGCAACCTAATATCATAATTGTAATGACCGACCAGCAGCAGGCACGTTGTTGTAGACGTGAAGGTTTTGCGCTTGACACAACCCCTTTCCTTGATGGCTGGGCCCGCTGCGGCACATGGTTCAATCGTGCATATACCCCTATGCCTATATGTGCGCCAGCCAGGGTCAGCATGCTGACAGGACGTTACCCTGGCTCTACAGGAGTACGAATGAATCACCAGGTAAACGAAGCTGAATATCAGGCAGACCTTTTGGATGTGTTGAAGGGGCAGGGCTATGTGTGCGCTATGATGGGCAAGAACCACTCGCACTGGAAAAAGGACAACCTGGATTATTGGTACGAATTAGGTCACGGCGGAGTGATTGAGGAGGATACGCCTGCTACGAATGATGAGAAGGAATTTGATAGTTGGCTCTGCGGATTACGGCACGGTGTCAGTGATAAGCCGACCCCTTTCCCGCTTGAGCTGCAGCTGCCCTATCGGCTTGCAAGTAGGGCTGGAAACTGGATCCGTGGGAACAGGAGTAATCAGCCTTTTTTTATGTGGTTGAGTTTTGCTGAGCCGCACAATCCATATCAGGTCCCGGAGCCATATTTTTCTATGTTTCCGCGAGACAGTATGCCGCCGCTACTGGCCGACGAAAGCGTCATACCGGAAAGGGGATTTAAGTGGCAGTTTCTCAGTCAGCTTCAACGGCGGTCATTGGACCGGTTTGACGAATTACTGCCATTTTATCGCAGCAATTATTATGGTATGCTCAGGTTGATTGATGACCAGATGGCTCGTTTCCATAACGTACTCGAACAAGAGGGCATTCTCAATAATACCATTGTTTTCTTCGTTGCCGATCATGGCGATTTCGTCGGTGACTTCGGCCTTATGCGAAAAGGTGTGGGCATGCCCGAAGACCTGATGCGCATTCCATTCTTTGTGGCAGGTCCAGGGGTTCTCGCAAATCGCGACAGCCATCCGGCTTTTGTCAGTCTTGTAGACGTTATGCCGACGATTTGTGAGGCTCTCGGCGTATCGATTGCTCCCGGTGTCCAGGGACGCAGCCTTTGGCCTTTGTTGACCGGCAGAGACTACCCGGCAGAGCAGTTCGAGAGCATCTACGCCGAAGAGGGCTTCGGAGGTCTCGACTATAACTGGGAGGACAATCCCGATTTCGATAAGTTTGGACGCAAAGGTGCTCGCGAGATTAGTTTCAATGAACTGAACCAGTATACCCTGTGCGGTATCAGGCGAATGCTTAGACGAGGCCCATGGAAGCTCATATACGATATGAACGGGAAAGGACAGCTTTACAACCTCGACAGTGATCCGGCTGAAAGTGCTAACCTGTTCGATGAGCCCGACTATGCCGAAATACGGGGTCAACTGCTCGAGGAATTGCTGAAAAAGTGCCTTCAGGCCCAGGACCCTCTGCCATTGCCCGGCGGGCTTGACGAAAGAAAAAACCATCCAGAAAATTATTGGCTATGAAGAGTTTTGCGACCTTGATACGAATCCCGATGAACTGCGAAATTTAGCCAACAACAAAGACTATGTCGCCATTAAAAAAGAGCTGTCTGCGTGGCTTGTCAAAGCAGAGAAAAATAAGAATCCTTAAGGATTTGTAAGCGGGAGTTGAATTGCAGCCATTTACACTTTTGATAAAGCCGGCCGGCCCGGATTGTAATCTTGCCTGTAACTATTGTTTTTATTCCGGCAAAAGCAGTCTTTTCAGCCAGGGTGCGCATCGCATGAGTGAGGAGGTGCTGAGGAGGCTGGTCTCCAATTATCTCGGCTTGAAATTTACGGTAAACAACTTTGTCTGGCAGGGCGGTGAGCCGACATTGATGGGGCTTGATTTCTATAAAAAAGTTGTCCGGCTGCAGAAGGAATACGGCAGTGGTGGGCAGACCGTGAGTAACGCCCTGCAAACTAACGGGGTACTGCTGGATAATGACTGGTGTGAATTTTTTAAAAAATATAATTTTCTTGTCGGCATTAGCCTTGACGGGCCGGAAAAATATCATGACCACTATCGAACAGATAAAGCTGGCAGAGGGAGTTTTGGCAGGGTTATGTCAGCGATGGAGAATTGTCGGAAACATGGTGTTGAATTCAATATATTGGTGCTGCTGAATGATAAAAATGTGGTTTCACCCGACGAATTATTTGATTTCTTCACCGGGCAGGATATTAAATATCTGCAGTTTGTACCGTGTGTTGAAAAGGAGCCTGGTACAGATAAAATTGCAGACTTTAGTATTGCGCCAGAGCAGTACGGGCAATTTTTGTGCAGGATATTCGACAGGTGGTGCGAGTATGGCTATGAGAAACTGAGCATCCGTATTTTTGATTCGATGCTGAATTATCTTGTTTATGGCGCCCATAGCATCTGCACATTTAATCGCAAGTGCGCTGACTATATTGTTATAGAGCATAATGGAGATGCTTTCTGCTGTGATTTTTTTGTAGAGCTAGAGTATCAGCTTGGCAATATTCTCGATAGGCCGATCGGGCAATTGTATCAAAGCGATAAAATGCGTCAGTTTGCCGGAGAGAAAAATCATATAGACAACAAATGCCTGGTCTGCCGGCACAATGCCATCTGCCGGGGCGGTTGCCTGAAAGATAGAATGGTAACCGACGGAGATAATGTTGCGTACCCAAATTATTTTTGCCAATCCTATAAACAGTTTTTCGATTACTCCATAGCTCGATTGTCACAATTAGCCGCAAAAATAGTTCATAATTAAAGATGATGAACACTCTGCGGGAGGTTATAGCTTTGATGACAGTCAATAATTGATCCCGAAATGCTCTGTCAGAAGCTTTGGGCTGTTGGAAAAATGACATAAATCTGAATCGGGTGATGCTATCGCCGGTGCTATCGATGGTTATCAGTATTTAATTTTTCATAGAAATCAGCTTCCTGCTCGGAGAGTCTGCCGCTCTCAATCATTTCACGGATGCGTCGCATATCGACGTCACGTGCCTTGCCGCCTGACGGAAGTAAAACAAAAGGCTGTTCATAGCCTGTCGGCATTTTCTCTAAAAACGTACCTATCGAAATGCTCGAAACAAGTACCGCTATTACCAGCACCACCACTAAAAGATACCGAGCTGATAGCTTCGATGGTTTGCCGGCAGGTGCTACAGCAGCCTGCTCTTTTTGACGTTTTTCTAATTCGTATCGGCACCTGTCACAATATAAGCAGTCCATATCCTTTGGGCTGATAGCAAACTCACACTTTCCAAATCTTTTTGCCGGCAGGTATCGCCTCAGGAGGGCGGCTTTGCCTATGATTGATAGAAAAGCTCCGACAGGGCACAAATACCGGCACCAGAACCGAACGTGGAAAAGCGAGATAATCAAAACCGTCCCTGCTATCAACAATAAAAGTCCTTGAATGTTCCCGGAAAATATTTCGATAAGTGGGTCCGCGGCCAGAGTTAGTCGGTCCCTTGAAAGGAAAAATACACTTATGAAAACGAAGAGGAGCACATACTTGATAAATCTCGGCTTTCGGGCGTCTTCCATTACCAGTCGCTGCTTGATTTTGTCTGGAAGGATATATCCTGCGAGTTCCTGAGCGGCGCCGAAAGGGCAAATATAGCCGCAGTAGAGATTTCCAAAGGCAGCTACTAATAACGGCACACCCACCACCAGCAGGAACACCCCCGAGAGTCCGATTGCTGGAAGATGGCCGGTCAGCAGGCTGGCCATTTGTTCAGTGGAATACTGGGCATTGAGGATAATACCGCCGGTAATAAGGGTGCTTAGCAGTACGGCCAATCTGCTCCAGAAGCCGCCGTAGCAGACTACGAGTAAACAGGCGGCAAAAATACTCAGCAGATATATTCCCTGGCTATCGGGTATAAAGCGCCTCCAGATTGTTTTCCCACTCACGGCTGGCAGGGTGGCCTGATGGAGGATACTGTCGGCAAATCTGCGGCCCGAGGTCTCCAGTCCGGAAAGGATAGCCTGGCAGCTGATAGTCGCACCCGTTATCGCCTCTATTTCGACAGAGGCCTGTGGATTAAAAATATTAAGTCCACTCAGTGTCTTGCGCCAATCGTTGAGAAACTCCAGATATGCCGGTGTTTCGTTTGACCTTATCAGGTGGAAGTTGAGCAATGTGCCGTTCGGCTCTACATACACCGCCAGATTCATCCTGCCGCCGAATCCGCGGACCTCCGGTGCAAGCTCGTCTGAGCTGAAAATGTATCCGCTGAGGTTCTCGGCTTCGTCATAGACTTTGAAATATCTGATTTCCCTGCCATTCTCCTGCACCACGGCGGATGCTCGCACCAGCCGTCCCTGGCCGGCTAATCCCTGAGCGGCAGCCGGCGGCAGTGAGGGCATTAAACGTGCCCCTGCAGCAGCAAGCAAATTAGAGCAAAGTACCAGCGATACACCTATGCCGAACAAAACATATCCAACCTTACGAGTTATTGAAGCGTATGTGACCGCGGGGCGGAATCTGTCTGGATTGTACATTCTCGTTATAACGAGCGGCACGTTTGATATCAAAAGCAGCGCAAATACCAGCAGGGTAACTTTTGTCCCAAGGACCGGAACAATAGCCAGGCCCGTGAGAAATGCTCCCGCTGCGGCGCCAAGATGGTCGGCGATTTCAAGTTTGCTGCCGGCGGCGCGTGTCTAGAAAGCGGAATCTGCCAACTGACCGGCGGCGATAGGAAAGTAACTACCGGCACAAAGCCCGCACAAGAGAAAGGCAAAAACAAAGGTAAAATGGTTCCATTCATCGAGCGGCCAATTGGCGGCGATGGCAAGAATAATTGTGTGAACGAGTATAGTTGTGAATAAAAGGCTCTCCATGCGGAGCCTTTTATGTAAAAGCAAGTATCTGGTTAAGGCTGAGCCGGCCGTCAGACCCGTCATAAAAAGCGATGAAATCAATCCGACATACAGATATAGCGAACCGAAGCGGGTTTGGTATAAGTACATCAGGATGATTACTACACCGATTCCCACCATGCCGCTTGAAAAGACCAGAAATGTGCTTTCGAAGCTGGACCGGGCTTCTTGGGGCGGTGTTTTTAAAATGTAAACAACCCGCAGAGTTATGAAGACAAGCAGAGGAAATAGAAAAATTCCTATGCCACCTGCCGCAAGGTGCTTATAAAGCCTTGTTACCGGTGCACCCGACTGCTTCGCGGCCAATAGCAAACTATAAAGATGTGCCAACGGTTTGGCGTCCCGATTAACCAGAAGTCTTTCGGGCAGGTCCGCAGAGGTGTACTGCTCAAGAGCAGTTGCGGCTCGGTCGGGCAGATAAACAGAGAATAATCCTTCGGTTGGAAAAATATCTGCTGCGCCCTGTATTCTTGAGAATCTTTCCTGCAAAATGGCGGGCTTATCCGTTAAGGTTTTGCAGTCGGACGCGATGAACCAGGTCTCCTCACCCGGGACTATGACAGAGCCTGTGAATACCTTCTCAAGCGTGAGTTTAGTCGAGGCGCCGAGATTAATCAGCTCGGTACCCATAATGTTTTCGCCGCCTGATATACGCAGACCTAACACGCCATCGGCTCGTAAAGACTGTTTGATAAGGCGGTAAAATTCGAGTGTATAGTAACGGTTCAGAACCGAGCTGGTTGCATCGGGCAGATTGAGAATTACTATGTCATAGTTTTGCTTTTTCTCCGATAGCAGCAAGCGAACGTCGCCTGCCAGCCGCTTTAGCCTTTCGTCGGTAACTCTAAGCTCGGCCGGTATAAATTGCTCGAGTCGCTGTACGTATTCACTGTCGCAATGGGTCCAGGTTACCTGTTCAATTTGAGGTAGCTCCAGGAACTTGTAACACAGACCTAATCCGGAGCCTATAACCAGAACTCTCTTCGCGTCAGGCCTTTGGGAGAGATGAATTGCCGCGATGCGTCCTGCCGATTCGTCATCAGGCAGTGTTTCGCAAACGCTTCCTTCCCGAACGGCTATCCACTGGTCTCGGTAAATCCCATAAAGATACTCGGCCTGGGCGGTTTGGAATGAGCCATACAGCGCTTTAGCCGGAAGCAGCCTGGTCCACTTTG
>Ga0315545_1005515_pt1 | contig 10126 bp, 8 predicted proteins | sample SalMarSW160210MG_FD_203096 | JGI IMG/M metagenome (GOLD analysis project Ga0315545, IMG submission 203096) | Salt marsh sediment microbial communities from the Plum Island Ecosystem LTER, Massachusetts, United States - Salt Marsh Sediment SW1602-10 ...
TGAAACCCCACAGAGATACTCACACAGTCTCATAGTCCGCATACGGTTCTCCACTGATACATCGGGATTAGCCTTAAGGTATTTCTCGAGATATCTTTTTGTTGTCGGATTTTTAAGATCTCTCTCTGAGGGTGCAGTACCGATCAAGCCACCAGCAACATCAATGAGCAGCTTGCTGGCCTCAATGGATGCCTCTGCCTCAAGCAGTTTTGCTGAATTTGCAGTAATGAGATCAGGAATGAATATACCAGAGGGATGCTCTTCCGCCATTGCAGAGGCTCCAACCACACATCCCTTGCATTGTGCTGCCAGGGTAACGATTCTGGTCACTTTATCCCTAATGTGAGGTACTTTTTTCCAGTTGAGCCCATTTGCCTCGGCAGCCAAGGCTGCCGCCCCAGCCATCACATCAAGTGTTCCTACCTTACAGGCCGTGGCTGCTGTCCTCTGAACCCTCCCTGTAAGTGAGCCTATTTGACGTCCAAATTGAGTCTCCCCACAGAGAAAGACATGTTCATAGGGCACGAAAACATCATTGAGAATAATCATAGCAGAGCTATGAACGCCATAAGTCGAAACCCCCAAGTCAATATCTGCGCCCTCTTGGATCCTTGCTGCATTGACAGCAGGCCACTCGTGGATATAGATCACACCTTTGCTGTCTGCTGGAATTGCACATGCTATGGAGTAGTCTTTTTCATTTTCTTTATATGCACCTGGTGACATAATCACATGCCACTCTGCTGCTGGGGAAGCCGACATGTACATTTTTGCACCCCTTATGACGATCCCATCCTGTTTCTTTTCTACTATATGTGTATACAGATCTGGGTCCATTTGCTCACTTACTCTTTTGGACCTATCTCCGCCCACATCAGTGGCAGCGAGGGTACAGGTCAAGTCACCGCTTTGAATCATTGTAAGCCACCTTTTGAACCTCTCATGATAATCGGTACCCAGACTTTTATCCATATCATAGGTTACTGCATAAAGAACGTTTATCATGAATGGGGTCAGGCAATTATAATAAGTAATTGACTGCGAATCCTATAAATGAAAAAGGGGTCGGTGGTTCTAAATGAACTTATGTGAAATGGGATCAAGCCTCTGTTTGACTTTTGTTAAGCCAGTAAGCCTTCCAGGGAATAATGAATGAAGTGTCTTGTCTGCGTCACGGATAATGATTGGGTTGCATACGTAACCCTGCGAAGGCAGGATTGGTCTAAGGCGCAGGGCGTAAGGTGCAAGGCAACCAAATCTAATTGGGCAAAAGCAAGGATGGGTGAATGGAATAAAGGGGGCACCTGTCCCTTTGACCTCTTCTGGTATAACATAACTGCCAAAGGGAAGGTTGTGGTCATAGTATTTGATTCAAGGATTATGGTAAGGAAGGTGGATGCCTAATCCTCTCGCCTGAGCCTCAATAATGGACGAGCTTTTGGCGGTTCGAGCTCGTCGTTCAATGTCGCCGTGCGCTCTTTAATTGAGTGCTTTGACTTGACGATAAATTGCGATTGAAATATGCAGTGGATTAGGACTGTGCTGAGATGATGAGTTCAGTTAGATATATGCATCCAGTCTCTAGATGTTACGTATAGTAATGACAAGCTAAGAGCCTTGAGGTAAGTTTTGCATTTATAACAGAAGCCTTCAATCGGAAGGTTTTTCAACAAACTTATCGTAGTCTATAGTTTTTAGGTATCAGATTTTGTTAAGATTACAAAGAGAGAGCATTAATCGTGAACCTGAGCTGTCAAGGTGAAATGGCACGCAACCAAATGAAATAATTAAGTTTTGAGAAGGCAAAAAATTACCTTAAAAAAGCACGAGCCCTTGGTCAGTTCAATGCATGGTTAGCCTTAAAAATTTAGGGTTCCTCTCCTTTGTCGTATCTTTCATTTTCACCTATCGCGCCAAAATGCTCAAGTAATAGCCGATGAATGAAAATATAGCCTCCGCCAACTTTTTGCAGAAAGTTAAGTCGGCTTGCATGATCAAGAAAATGCGCAAACTTCCCCGGGATTTGGCCGGTCAAATAAAGTATGAAACGCAGGATGTAGTGCTTAAGCACATCCACCCCACCAAAAAGCATGACGAATAGAGAGGAAAACGTTAAGCTTAAGTAAAAACTAAAAATTTCTCCTCTATAAGCTTTTTGATTATCTAAGCAAGTATACGTTGGGAATAACAAACATAAGATGCTCCATATAGTCAGACCATAAATTGCCCAAGAAAGAAGGCCTACCTTGGCAACATTTTTGATTGTAAGTATAATCCCTTGGTTGGGAACAGTTTTTGTTTCTACAATTTTGTAGTCTAATCCGACTAAAATCGCACCTGTCTCTCCACCTACAATCAAATAAGCCAAAAAATACTTTGGAGCTGCATGATTAATTTCAGTTATGAGTGCTTGCCAGGGAAGCCAGGCAATCCAGACGAGCATGCCGAAGGCTAATCCCCAAAGACAGCCCTTTAATGCACCTGACCATGACCAATTAACGGCTTCAGCGGTTCGAATATCACGGGTAAGGCTATGTTTGCTCCCCACGATTCCAAACATCAGCATTCCAATCAACCCCGAAACCATCAAAATCACCGTAGACATCAAAATCACCTCAGGCTGAGACGATTCCCAAAAGTTCCATGCTGATGAAATGATGGCCCAATTGACGAACCAAGTAAAACCATAAATCAACATGTTTATTATGGCTTGCTTGGTTACGAAGATTGTTTGGGCCTGTGCCGGTTTAACTCGACGATCAAAAGTAAATAGATCAATAATCCCAATACTCAAAACCCACGCCGTACAACCAACGACCCAAACCCCCAGCGTAAGGTTCGTATCAAGCGTCGTTTTAATCCCGGAATCTACCTGTGCCCAAGCGTACCAACCTATCTCAGCTATCAGGGCAACTAAGAATCCAAAGATCAGGCAGAAGCCGAGCAGATGGGCCCAGCGCTGTACGCGACTTGTTAGCCAGTTTGGTTGTATTCCCTCAATTAAGAATACCGTTTGATTATGTTGGATCATCCTATGGGCCAACCATGATAGCCAGGAAATAGTCTGTTTCTTTGTATAAGGTTGTTCCCTTTTGCCTTTACGTTGGAACATAGCCTCTATATAAGTATCAAATAAATGTTTCCGGCGAGTCGCAACATTTTCAGTTTCCTGACCTTCTAAAACCTGAGCTGGAAGATCTTGTGGCGCCATGCTATAGGCCATGCTCATGATGCTAAGAATCAAAGGGGACCGGGCCTGATCCCTTAAGACAGAATCTTTTTGTAAGGTGGTTTGTAAAGCGGCTAATTTGGAACCAGCTCTTGCCAAATAGGTGTCAATTTGATTAGGTGTAAGATGTTTAAGGCGAATGGCTGAGTGTAGCTTCAGATGCACTGGCAGTTCAGAGTATTCTTTAAGACGGCTACTTACGACTACACCTGGCAGACCAAATTCCCGAGTAAAAGCGTTTATGGCCTCCACACATGCCGCACGATTCTCCGCCCTGACTTCGTCAAAGCCGTCGAGTAGAAGTAAAAGCCGATTCTCTTCCAGCCAGTTGCGAGTAAATTTTGCAGGAATTTTATATTTATCACTGATTTCGTTTGCCAGCCAATCAAAGAGAGTTTGGCGTGGATCGATCCAGGTAGTCAGGTTAACAACTACAGGAAAAGGCTGGCTCGGATCAACCTCAGCGCGGGCGATGAGATCACGAGCTAATTCAAGTAGGGTAATAGTCTTGCCCGAACCGGGCTCACCCAAAATGAGAAGAGCGCGTCCCAGTTCATCAAATATATCACCAATTTTCTTATTAGATGCTATTAACTGGCTTGCCGCGTCTGGCAGCCCTACGACTTCTTCCCATGGATGTTCCACGGCATCTTGCAGGACATCTTTGCCAAGATCAAGCGGAGGCTTGACAGGTACAGATTTGTCCAGCACCCCCTCGATCCAAAATTGCTTTACTTTCCTTAGCAGGATCAAAAGCTTTCGGTGCTCTCTTGCCTCTACAGGAGGGAGACTATAAACGATATTTACGTCGTGGATGTCTATATCGCGAGCCGTTATATCTTTGAAATCAACGGCAGCATGACCATGGCCAGGGCCACCTGCCGCCTCTAAGGGTTTGATGGGTCTCCAAGCTTACCCGCGCTGACCTCCCCAATGTCGATTCCTCCTTCGAATTCACCTTTTTTGACCTTGACGCCAGCTCCAGTGGTGGTGACTTTTCTTATGTTCAGATAGGCCGCTTTAACCTCTTCGAGATCAACACCTACGGCAGCTGCACTTGCCTTGTCATGCTTTGCTATGGCGTCGATCAGTACCTTGGCAAGGTCCAATAATTCCTGATCTCCGGTCGCTCCGGCATCTACCAAATCTTCAGCCAAAGATTCACGTTTGCTTTCCGATTCGGGTTTATTCTCAAACGGTCTCAGATCGACATTATTATACTTTCGCTGAATCATGCCCTTAAGGCCAGCATAGGCGTCCTTTATGATCTTTTCGGCGGTAGGCTTTAAGCCGGCAGCGGCACCGGAGGCCAACGCGGACACGATGATGCTGATGGGGTCCATATTTGTTACCTCCTTTCTTATAATCAATCATTTCATGAAAAAATCACATAAGAAAAGGCACTTCACTTAACGCCCCCGGAGAAGTTCGAGGAAAGATGATTATTGCGTCAAGACAGTGGACTCGCGCTTTCGGAAGGCAAATATAGTACAGATGTGCCCTTGTGTGAATTGGGACCTAAAATAGGTGCCTCTTGCATAGTCGGGTGGAGCATTCTCAAGTCATCGACTGAGGTTATATCGTCCCTAATGTCGTCGTCCGCCTTCCTCTAATTCATCCACAAATCATGCCATGTTCAGGTAGCACCTCATGTAAGGCAGTGAACCTGTGAAATGCACCTGCGTCATGAAAGTATTTCCAATGGCTACTCTCAAATCCTGGCTTCCACTCGAACTGTGGCTTACCTTCTGGAGGTTTATCTACCTTCACAGCTTCCCTGAACCATTCTCTGTCGTCATAATCGAGGTTGGCGTCCCTGCCTTCGGCCTTTAATCCGAATTCACTTGCTGAAATTGCGTCTTTCCAGGACCTGACTCTATCCTCCAGCTCACCATTAGTTTCGAATAGCTTCCTGATTTTTCCGGTTATTTCGTGCCACGGCATCGGTTTATTTTGAGAAAGACCAGGAAACTGGCCTAGGAATTTGAGCATAGCCTGGTAGCAATTTTGGGCCGCGTCCAGGGAACGCTCCACATTGGAAATATCAAATTTCTTGCCAAGATAATTCTCATATTTCCACTCTCTATAAGGCTCATCGGGTATAGTCCCTGCCTGTGCGTGTCCGAGTTTAGGCGCAGCATACTCGAGGATATTCTCTTTCAGCTTTCCCAAGAAGGACTTGAAAAAACCTTTTTCCAGGTCCTTCACAGAAAGTCGCTTAACGTCATTTAGATCATCCCGTTCTAAGCCCAGAAAATTCTGGTGAGACCAAGTGTCAGCATAGAAATGCAAGAATATACCTAAACGATGGAGGAGATAAGGCCTTGAATTGGAACTCAAGAGATCATCAAGCAGCCTTTGGGCAATTGTGCTTCCTGGCCTGGTCACCATTCTCTCGTAGAATTCGACTCCGAGGTTTCCGGGCAGAAAGTGAAATGGGATCCATATCCTGTAACAGGTCTTTTTATCCAGCGCCTTAAGATCAAAGAACCTGTGAGCTGTAAGCACCTGTTGAAACCTCCCGCCATTTTGGAATTCCAGCGCGTCTTCGTATTTTGCATCATCAGTATGTTGCGATGAATAGGCGACAGTAAAAGCATCATCAGGTGTTAACCCCGCTGCCCTTGCTAGCGCATAGATGGTATAAAAGTGGAAGTCTATTTGCATGAAAACCACCTCCTTTTGGATTCCGGTTAGTCATTAAGGGCATTGAGCCATCTGTAGTCGTCCTCTGTTCGAATATGAATCAGCTCAAAGGAAAAACTTTGCGAGTGTGGCGCTTTTCTTGGCAATGGTGATCGCAATATCGCCAAGTGTCTCAATACGAGCCTTAAGCTCTGCCTGTGAAAGATTTCGTCGCGAGGCTTCCTTTACGATTGTCATCAATTGGTCATAAACCTCAAGATCTGCAGTTCCAGGGACAATGGCATCGATTTCTGCGCGAGAAAGACCCAGGAGCTCGTCTATTTCTTTTGCATATTTGCCAACAAATGCCTCGTGGTTTTTTCGCAAAATCTCTCTAAACTCTTGTTCAAGATCTTTCAGACTCTCCCCATTCATTAGAATGACCTCCCCTCTTTGAAAATATCATTTTCCGGCAGATACGTTCTTTAAATCAATTGCTAACGCCTCTATAGCCTTCATGCGTTCTGCAGCCTTGTCTATGGTCTGATCTACCTTCCTCGCCTTTACGATTATATCTGAGATTTTATCAGAAAAGCCCACTGTCTTGGTGGCAACCTCCTCACGTAACCCCTCTAACTTAACCCTACTAAGTAACTCCGCCTGAGCATCATGTACTTTCCGAATGGACGCCAGATGACCAGTAACGATGGCATTGGCATTTTGGATCTTCTGGTATGAATCATCTATCGCTAAAAGAACCTCAGACTCTTGTTTTGAGATGTTTTGGAGGAGTTCCATTCGATAACTCTCGATTTGCTCAGAAAGTAAGCTAACGAAAAGCTTCATAATATCAAAAGCACTCGCCTCATTACCGCTCCTTACTGCGCTTTGTATCCTTTCCAGCAATTTGAAGTCTGCCATCGTGTTTTGGATCATGTAAGGACGGTAAATTTCGTCGATGAATTCGTTGATATCATTCTTCATGCGGCCAAAATATCTAGTAGTAAGTTCCCTGTGTGCACGGTGGATCTCGGCCAGATCACGGCCGACTGTGACTGAGAGTTCAACAGACTCCTTGGGTACCTGGGCGCATCCCAAAATATTGGCCATTAAACCGAATAGAAGCACGTAACTGAATTTACGCATAAAAGCCACCTCGTATTGGTTTTTGAGAATAATGACTAGCCATTACCTGATTCAGACATCCTTTTTTGCTTGGCACTCGCATCCGCCAGCCGACACAGATAGCTTAAGCGAATTTCTAATAAATCTCAGAAAGGATCCAAAGTGAAATCCTATCCACCTCCTCCTTTCCGCCGCCTTATGACAGATCGTTACTCTGCTCTTTACACGGTAACTACGTGACGCGGTAACGAGTCGCACATTGTTGGCTTTAAGATCTAAGAACTAACCTCGGCTCTTTGAGAAGCAACAAATCAAAACGCCCACGTCCCAGGCTCAATAGTTGCTTCGGTGGTAATGGAGATATCGTGTTAGGAGTGAACGAGAAGAGTGAAAGTGGAAATTGATGTTTAGAAATAGAACACTACCAGGTACAGAGTACTATTGTTGCCGGAACCGCAGATGAAGTTTGAGAAGGAAAACAACGTGCACTAATCAATTAGAACTTATGCTTTCTACATAACCTTACAATGGCTTAACTTTCTTTATGTGCCTATTTAAGCTCCCAGCAGAATACACGCCATTCTGTCAGGAGCAAGGTAGGCAAAATTTGAGGGGTTTCTCCATGGGAAGAATAACTATTAATATTTTTGGAAATTCTTACTATTTATAATGCCACAAGAGCAATAAAAGTCAAGACTAAATTATTAGGTAGAAAAAACGGATGGAAAATACCAATTATTAGAAAACCACCAGGTATGAATTTGGGGTCAAACCCGCCATAAGGACTGCGGGCAGGCAAGAAAGAAACACCTCTCCTGCCAAAAAAGTTTTTTTTCGCTTGGCTAAAACCTCTGCACGACCTTGATCTCTTGTGTCTGCCCGATTTAATTAATCCTTGGGATTTACATTTCTTTGCTGTTATTATTAGCCTTGGTAATCTTCTAAATAAAGAAGCAGCATATTGAAAGGAGGACAGGAGGAGGTACAAAACCTGGTAAATAAGCGATTCTGCAATGCGGGTTTTGTGGTGGGATTTCCTGCACGTGTCAGGAACTATTATTTAAGGAGAACTCTAAGTATGAAACATTGTAATTGGCGTCGTTTTTTCATGACGCTGCTGATCGCGTTAGTCGGCCTTGGCATGATCGGCGGGTACGATAGCGGCGAAAATATGGTAGATGAGGTCACCGGGAACCGGGCCGTCAAGCAGTACCATAAATCGAAAAAAGATATCGAAAAGATAACTGAGCAAAAGGCTGAAATGAATGGGGGCAGGCATAATTAAATATGTATTAGAAAAGAGTAAAGGATCCCTTTGACTCTTGTTATGAATTTGGGGTCAAACCCGCCAGAAAAACGGCGGGCAGGCAAGATTAAAAAAGGAGGTAAAAAATGTTAACCTACCAGGAATTGATCGATCTACTTAAGGCAAGAAGGAGCATTCGTGTATTCAAACCTACTCCCCTTCCCGAAGGTTATATAGAGAAAATCATCGAGGCAGCCCGCTGGGCTCCGTCCGGAGGGGATGGTCAACCCTGGGAATTTATCGTCATTCAGGGCCTTGAGCTCAAGGAAAAGGTCGTCAAGCTCTACATAAAGGCAGCGAAGCTCACCTTTAAGCGGGAGCAGGACAATGATCCGGACCTGAAAATGCGCCATATGGTTCTCCCTGTACCGGAGCCCAAATTCAAGGATGCCCCGGCCTTTATCATTCTGGTTGGGGATGAACGAACCAATATCGCCTTCCCGCTGAGGGCCCAGGAGACCAAAGGGGAAGAAATACTCGTGTCCGGCCTGGCCGGTGCCTTTCTTTGCATGCATCTCGCTGCCCGGGCGCTAGGTCTCGGATCCCAGTGGGTATCAGGCATTGCAGATAGGACCATTGAAGAGGAGCTCAAGGAACTTCTGAAAATTCCTCCCCATATGATGATCTACGATATGATGGTGGTTGGATATCCGGCCTATGACCTGGGACCCCGCTCTCCCCGTAACCTCAAGGATATGATTCACATTGACGGCTTTCAGCAGAAAAAATACCGAAGCCTTGAGGAAATAAGGAAATTCGTAAAGATGCTCCGCAAGGCAAGATAACGCGAAGTTCCGGACGTTGTTGACCCCGATTACATACAATCAATGACAATGTAAAGGGGTCACCCATTAAAGGGCGAGTCAGCCGCACCAATGGCTGCCAGGCCCATCCCGTCGTAATTGTCTGTTAACAAAGCTTTCTTACCTGTTTAATTTTCTGGCTTTTTTCAGGGCTTTTTCCACACATTTCATAAGCGCTTTTGATGTAACCGTTGCCCCTGAAACCGCATCCACTTTCGGGGATTGTTCCTGCAGTATGCGCGGGATCACTCCCAGCCCCTTTTCGGCATATTCATTTTCAGTTCCGTTTTCCAGCACTTCAATATCCGCTATTCTCCCGGATTTCACCGTAACCTTTACGCGGTAGAGGTACCGCTGTCTGAACGGAAACTCCCCAGTGTATTCACCGTCGGGAACAGTAGCAGGATCTACATAAGAAATATGCATACTCTTTATCTGTTCGATTTCATCAGAGATGCTCATATGCTTCACCTGTTCGGCCTCACCGGTAGAGCATCCGAGGAACAAAAACATGATACATACTATGACTGCAGAGTTCGATTTCATCTTTGTTATCTCCTTTTTGTGCGCTATCTTGTATATTGCATCAATTAGACCTCTCGATAACAACTGTAAAGCGTAAAGCGTGCCACACTATTCTCTTCCCCTCAAAAGCGAAAGGATCACGACAGCGAATCCTATGCATACAGAGATGAGTAAGACATCGTGAAAGGCAGGAGTGACTTTGGGGACGTTGTTGACTAAGTTGAATAACTCTATGAAAGTAGCATTGATACGGAAAGTGCTCAACGCCCCATGAGTCAGTTAATGAAGGGCTTTGTCTGGGTAAATTATGTAGAATTTACATTTTCTTTTGGAGACTTATGGATCCATTAATGAAAAAGAAACGTGATGCCCTCTTTACCTACAGGCAATCGAAATACCCTGCTCATCTGGATTGCGAAATCAATCTTTTAGAATTGTTTCCCAACAAGGGAGAGAGGCAAAAGTTTGACAGCAAGTATGACTCCTTTTTAGATTCAAACATAGATAACTGTT
>Ga0315545_1005521_pt1 | contig 10114 bp, 3 predicted proteins | sample SalMarSW160210MG_FD_203096 | JGI IMG/M metagenome (GOLD analysis project Ga0315545, IMG submission 203096) | Salt marsh sediment microbial communities from the Plum Island Ecosystem LTER, Massachusetts, United States - Salt Marsh Sediment SW1602-10 ...
CAACGAAAAAACTCGAGCCCTGGTAAAAGCCCGTGTAAAATGTGCTTGAAAAGGCATATTTATTCTCTCATGAGCTTGCAACCGAACAATAAAACTTGTGGAATCAGGCCTTGACTTGGCCGGACAAACTATGTAATCTCTTGCGGCTTCGGTGTAAGCTCAACCGAACGGACATCGGGGCTGGGTAAACAACACGGCTCCTGCGCAGCGAATAGCGCCTAAAATCCTTAATGAATCAGGCAAAATTTCCACGAAACACAGAAGCCGGCAAAGCACAATAAATAGTATAGGAGAAAGTTAGAATGACGCAAATTGAGGAAGCAAAGGCCAACGCGAGAAAAAATAGGCGCGGACTGACGAGTATATCTGCTGCCAGAGCCAAAACGGCAGGATATTTGGAACGCGGCTGGGTAATCGCGAACCACAAGCTCGTATCATTTCACGCTGCTTTTATTTCTTCGGTGCTCAGTCTTCCCGCAGCGGCGCTTGCAACTGCTGCTGCCGATCCGGATATTAATATCAAACTCCAAGTGCTGAAGTTCATGTTTCTCAGCGGAGAAACAATCGTTTCTCTGATCATTCTATATCTGTCCTGGCATATCGGTATTGCCATTCACGAGATTGGCCACTTCCTGACGGCGGTCAAGCTGACAGCCCTTAACAAGGATTCGCAGGAAAAAGCCGATGCCATCGTGCAGGGTGGCGGAAGTAAAATCGGCTGGTACATTCAGATGTTCCTGCTCATTCCCTGGGGCAAGTTTTACGGAGTCAAGAAAGAGAACGGCAACTACGCACCGGATGCGCCGTACAACCTGGCAGTGGCTGCATCGGCGCCGGTATGGAGCGGGTATCTGGCGACAATCTTTTTGCCTATCGCCGCAATCTGCATCGGTATAGGGCTCGCTACGGGAACCCACTTCGGTGAGATTCTTATCTATATTGGTCGCTTTTTCTTGGCGCCCGGCTGCGTGGCAGCACTCGACAGGTTCCTTGCTGATCCAGGTAAGTTGAGAGAGTTCCGCGCCAGAGAAAAGATCGCGGCTAAGCAAGCGGCCAGAGCAGCACAAGCCGTCTCGAAAGAAAGCTGGTTTGTCAAGGTTGCCGAGGTCAAACAAAAGCTCCTGACCACAAGGATGCAGGCAGTTACGCTCAAAGACGGAACCAAAGTGACAGCTCCATGGCAGTTCAGAAACTGCGCTATGGGTGGACGCCATACCGAAAAAGAGTACCCCGAAAGCAACATTAGTATGCAGGAAAGCATGTTTATGCCGCTCTCGGCAAAGACCTACGAAGACGCTCAGGAAATGACGGTTAAATTGCAGTATCGTCTCAAAGAAATCATAGAGTCAGCGCCGGGCGCAAAAGTCATGGGTATTGGATTGGAAGGTGGCCTGGCACCCTATATAGACAAGGAGCCACAGGACCGCGTCCCAGAGCAGAGAATGTGGCGTCTGATGAAACAGACGATACTCGACTGCGAATATGTACCCGGAGTCGACGTAGCTATTGCGCTGGACCCTGCTGCATCTGAACTCGAGAACCTCTATCGAGAAGAGACCGGCCAGAAAGACTCCGTAGGCATGTACCGGTTCTGGCGTGACAAGAGCAAGGTCGATATGAGCCGTGATGAAATCCTCGAACTCTATAAACAGGCAATGGAAGAGGGCATACCCATCCTGTCCATCGAGGACGGCTTTGGTGAACTTGACCACGAGGGCTGGAGGCTGTTGATGAAGGAAATGGGCGATAAGATATTCATCATCGGCGATGACCTGGTAACCACCAAGGACGAGAACATTGAAGCCTGCGCAAGAAACGGTGAAATCAACGCAACACTGATCAAAGCAAACCAGATTGGAACACTAACAGAAACCGTTCTTGCTATGCTTACGTCACTCGGCTATGGTGCGGAACTTGTCGTTTCGCACCGCTCCAAATCCCCGAACGATCCATTCGAGGCGGAGATTTCAACGGCGATGAATTCGCTTGGCCTGAAAGCTGGCGGCGGTGCCAACACAGAGCGACTGCAAAAATATGGTCGGGTGATGGAAATTCTGGCACTGGCACGGGCAAGTCAGAGAGAGATTTCCGACGAAGAGCGAAAAGAAATCGAAGACACCGTCAAGGAGCTGGTGCGGATATTAACCGGCCGAGAAGACGTCTCGATTATGCCGGATGCCGCTGAGATCGATATCACAAGCCTGCTACTGAGTATGCTCGCCATCGAGTCCGTAAGTGGGACCGAAGAAGCAACCAATGCAGGTATTCCCTCAGCAGCGGCAACACTGTTCCTGGGACGAACGGGAACCATTCGTTTCAAAGGCTCAACTCCGCTCGGAACAAGTGCCGGCGTTGATGAGGCTATTCATTACGTTGACAGCATTATCGAGCCTTGCGATGCGACAAAGAAATTTCCAGAATTGTTTAAGGACGAAGGCGATGGAACATACCGCTTCAAGAAGGATGTAGAATTCGGTACCATCAAAGCAAAGAACAACGATGAATTACTTTCGCTTTGGAAAAAGTCTCGACGTTACGATGGAAAAGGTTGCATGGATGCAGTCAAGCATATCGAGACGGTGTTAGCAAAAGCCCTTAAAGGCAAACGCCTCGCATCTCTTGGTGGATTGCTTGAAACCGACAAAGAGCTGCTGAGCCTCGAACTAAAAGAGGCCATCTCTGCCGGCAGAATAACAGAAAACGCTTCTGCAGATGAGAAGATTCATGCGATGCAGCGAAAAGGCGTTCTGGGTATGAACGCGATTCTGTCGGTATCGTTGGCGCTGGGTCGGGCGATCGCCGCCAGAGAGGGCAAGGAGCTCTGGCAGCTAATCCGTGAAATGAGCACAGAGACCATGGCTAAATTCGTGGCAGCCAATCCGGATGGCGAGAAGAAAGAGCTGGCGATCCTCAAGACTATGGACTTCGACAAGTTAAAGACCGAGTTCAGAAACACCGCTGACAAGGCAATCAAAGAAGGCAAAGACCTGTATAAATTGCTTAGAGAGCAGTTGCCTGTTTACCCTATATAAAAAAGCCAATTGAAAATGCGGTTCTGCGCTGGAAACCATGCGGAGCCAGAATATAAGCCGGATCGTTCTATTCATCATCTTTTTCAGCATCGGCGGTGCGTCATTGACAGCTTCGGTGCTCTGGGATGATTTGATTCAATACTACCAGAATAAACAACTACTCCGGAAGACACAACAGAGCCTGGATAAGATTGAATCCCTGAACACGGAATATGACGCACTGCTGAAGCAGTGGGAGAATGACCCCAATCTCTTCAAACGTATTGCGCCTGCAGCGATAGGCACAGAACCAGAAGACACCAACGCCGTTTATCCAAGGGCAAGAGTAAAAGAGTTGGCCGCTGCCAGAAAAGCCCTAACAGAGCGGCCAAATCAACTACTGGCCCCTGTGTCTCCCGACGCAAGTCGGGGCAGCGGGCATGAAGATTCAGCAATCCCCGACTGGCTTATTCGATGTGGTCAGCCCCACCGGCGAATAGTGCTTTTTTTGGCAGGAGCCGGATTAATACTCATTTCATTCGGATGCTTTGCACAAATCACAACAACCCAACAAAAGCGTCGCGAATCAAACAGCTGAGCCATTAAACCGACCGATACAAACGCGAGTTCCGAGCTCTATGGATTTGTTTGGCCAGGTGATGGTTCAGCGGCCTGCCAATTAACAACGTCATTGCCATAATCAGAGGGCACCATACGCGATAACGATAAACCAACACCATCAGCCTCCATCGGCCAGGGATCTTCGCCCACAGGATGAGAGCCATCACTATATACTACCCTATCCACACGTATCCACTGACGTACGCCCTGGCCATCTACATCTCCAGGCTTACTTAACTGAATCTTCTCGCCGCCATTAGATAACTTGCCCGAACCCCACTCAAATACCAATTCACACAAAGGCTCGCCAAACCTCGCCCTATATATCTCAAGATCCTTGACCAACAAGATGTACTCTCCCGGCCCAACCATAACCGCCGGCCCCGTCGGGAACAAAAACTCCACCCCGGGATCATCAGGGTCATCCGTAAACCGCCAAGGCTCACCAGTGATGGAATCATACAATAAAACAGATACATCCGTTATGTTGAGCAACTCCACATATTCAGCATCACCCTCAATGTCCGGATGGTACATTATCTCATTGATAACTACAGGCCCTACCAACGGATACGCATTGGCATAACCAGCAGTATTCTCACTCATAGCTACAAAGTTATATGAACCAGTGCTCTTTTGATACCTACCAAACGCTACAGCCGTTTCCGAAGCTCCGAATCTTTCCTGCTCACTATATCCTGTCAACTGTCCATCTCGGCCTGAGTGTAGATACAAGGTCTCGCCGTTCTCACTCAACGCAAACGGCACATGACAGCCAGAATTGGCAGGATTACCAAAGTGAATGTCCTCATAAAAGACTATGTAGCCATTTGCAGGTATCGCTGTGCCTGATGCTATCTCGTATTTGGTAAAATCGCTGTCATCGTCACTTAAGAACCAGCCGCCAATATTTATGGTGTGGTCTGTGGTATTGTGCAGCTCTATCCAGTCGGGCTCTCCCAGGTGGGAATGCGCGAGTATCTCATTTATTACGACAGAGCCGAGCACCGGCACCTCATCGCTGTCATCATAACCCGGTGAGCCATCGATTGTGGCGCTGGGCCTCCAGTTGGCCTTATCACCATAGACATCGGGGTCGGTATTTACAGGGTCTTTTATGGTAAGCGAGAAGCCAAGACCATCGGTGATATCGTACCAGTTGTCTCTGTATCGGAAGTTATGAATAGGCTGGCCAATGGCATCCTGCAATTCTACTCTTTCTCCGGCATTGTTGAGTGAGCCTGAATACTCGCCTGCGATGAGACCTGAGAATGAAGGATATTTGCCTAGGAAGGCGGATTCATCTTTTACCACCAGAACAAATCCTGATGGAGCAAGTTCTATATCGCTGAAGGTAAAGTCTATACCGTTGGTGAATTTGACGAGGTTTAGGTTAATGGTTTCTGAGTCGATGTTGGTTAGTTCTATATATTCTGTATTAGGATCATCTGGCTCATTGTAGTCGCCCGGATTGTACATGATTTCGGTGATACGCAGATTTTCTTTGACCGGCCCAACGGCAAATATAGCCTCGTTGAGCGCTGACAGGGTATTGTCGGATATCACTCTCGCCTTTATGCGCGAGGTCTTGGTTAGTGTAATCGGTTCGGTGTACTCGATCCCGCTACCTGAGGCTCCTGGGTCAGTTCCACCAGTGAGTTGACCGGCTACCAATTCTGCGGAGATTATGAAGTCAGAACTGGTAGACGAGACGTTTAGGCCATGGATTGCCAATATATTCTGACCCTCTTGCAGAAGGTCTATCTTGTCAGATATATCGAAAGACTCCAGACCACCCGCCTCATGGTTTCCTGAGGCGTATGAATCCCACCTCGGTGTGCCATTGACCATGGACCTTTGTACCTCAACGCCGTTTATGTATGCGACAAAGCCATCGTCATATCTAACCTTTAGTATCATAAGATCGAAGGTGCCAATATCCTCGTTCATTTGGAAGGGTATCCGCAGGTAGCAGCCGGGCCGCCTATTGTACATCTGTGCTTCGACGTCGAGCGAAATGAAGTTTTGGTAGCCGGAACCTCTTTCATATCCAACGCCGCCAGGAGAGCCTGTGACAGACATCCAGCCTGTGTCATCAAAGAAATCACCGCCCTTCCAGGCAGTATCAATATCTCCGGTCTGAACCAGTGCTCGCTTGGGAGCATTTTCAGTTACAAAAATTGTATCTATGTTTTGTTGCCCAGATGTACCCGGAACAGCAGGGTCCGTACCATCCAGAGTATAATAGATTGTGCCAGAGCTGTTGGGATTGGTAATGGTCAGGATGTCGCCTGTAGAAATGTGACCACCATGCTGATAGGAACCATTTATATAGAATATTGGTGCCTTGACGTCAAGGTTGAAGAGACCATTGTCATGAAACGCGAGCAACATAAGTTCTTCTCGTCGCGGCAGGAATTCGTCGGGAATGAACGTGTCTTGATATGGAAGGACATCTGATACCTCAGCAAGGACCTCCCACCACGTCTCCAGCAGATGCGCCTCGCTCATAATGCCGCCATTGTAGTAGTGCTTGTGGACGCGGTCGGCAAAGAGTTGTCTAAATTCGGGATTTGCCTTCAGCGCACGATAAAGTCTACAGAGATCCCACGGCCCGCCGTTCAGCCCCTGTGGATCATAGCTGGGCATATCGTCGAAGGCATCGATATCCCAGTTGTTCCTGACGACCCAGGTCTCAGCAACGCCTTCCGCATCCCAGATGGCAAAACCGAATTTGGCGCCGTCTGTCCTTTCACGGTAAACAGCCCAGTTGTTGTTGGGCCAATCGAAGTTGGCGATGTGAATCTCAAGAATAAGGTAGTCTATGAATTCCTGGATATCTAACATGCTGCCGACGTGTTCATACGCATAGGTGTTGGCAAGGTCGTGGCTCTCTGCGTAATCGAGCAGGCTATCCCAGGCAATTCTATCACCGTCCCGTGGCTCCCACCCTTGGTCAATCACGTCGAAGTTGTTGTCGGTATTGAACCATTCCTGGAAGAATTCTTCGTCGAGCCGACCACAGGGATTATAGTATTCCTTGTACTGGCCATTAATGTACAGGTTGGCGAACACACCTGTAAGTTGAGCTGCCCCCATTTCCAAAAACAGGCGTCTGACCCATTCATCCTTGATAAACGGACTACAAATGTCGTTATGTCCTGCTCGCAGCGCAATGCTTCTGTAACGTTCGACAGGTATAAACGGGAAGAATGGATATTCCAGGCAGTTATTTCCGTAGCTTCTGCGGAAGAAGAGATTGAAGCTGAACTTGTTGTTATTGCAGAGCCAGTCGTCGCCGCGGGTGTAACGTGGTCGTGTGTAGTCGCTGCCATGGACACGGATTCCGCAATCAATCTGGAGATTTGTGCCAGCCTGTGAATCGAGGATTTCGAAGGAAACAGGACGTTCGTATGCTCTTCCTCGCTGGGTAGGATTGTTGTAGCTGCCCGGGCCATCCGACTGCCATACTCCGCCGCTATAATGACCGCCGACGATGGCCATAATGCCATCAGGTTCATAGAAGGTTTTACCTTCATCGCCGACAAGGGATATTAGCGGCATCGTCTTAATAGTATCACTGGCATTGAATATGTACGTATGTGTGTCAATATTAGAGGGCATCCAGCCAGGCTTAACTGCTCTTGCACGAAGACAGGTCGTTGTTGATATGGGAATGGGTTCGGTATAAATAGTACCTGCTTCAGTCATTTCTCCGCTTGAATATGGCTCACTGCCATCAAATGTATAATATATTGTAGCGTCCTCAGTTTCGGATGTGATCGTGACAGAAAATGGCGTATCGTAAAATCCGCGATCCTGGCTGAATTTCGTATCGGCTACAATGTCAAGGTATCCAGCGTTATTTTCTTCACCAGGCGTGGGGTAACCAAAGAAACGCAGATTACCACTTGCATCGGGGTAACGACCATAAGAGATATCAACAGTTTGTTGACCAAAAGAGATGCTATCAATCACAGTATTGGCATCGGTGTTAAAAAGACCAAGCTCTTCGCCTGCCGCGTTAAGGTTAAAGTTCGCATGTAAACCTGTATCCTGCGTGTCACCATCAGCCCAAATCACAAGATATCCGCCAGCAGGGATAGTTGTTGCTGATGGATTATCATTGGGGATTTGCCATTTTGCCGGCTCAGTTAAATCATCAGTCAAATACATACCTCCAACATCAATATCTACTCTGCTGGCATTATAGATTTCAATCCAGTCATCATATTCATCTTGCGGGTCCGCATATTTGCTGTTATTGGAAGCCATAAATTCGTTGATGACCAATGGAACGTTCGATTGGTGCCAGTCCTCTGCCAACAGGGCAAAGTCAATCATTCCAACTTCTTCGTCATTATTGAGGTCAGCAGAGCTTTCTGGAGGGCTTAGCCATTGTTGAGCTAAAACCTGTATATCTTCAAAATCAACCCTGCGATCAAAATTGAGATCGCCGAGAGGATAATCCTTTACAAAGGCCGGCTCTGCCCAAAAAACGAGCACAACAAGGAATACTAAGGACTTTCTCATCGGTCTACGTCCCTTTCTGTTTTATTCACACCGAGGATTGATTTAATCATGAAGATTCAAAACAAAGCAGTCTATATGTCCTCCTATGAGGTATCGGCCAGAAATGCCCCATTTGTATGAATCGTTTATGTATTTTAACACATATTCGACACAAATACCAAAACTTTTTGGCTTTTACAACAATCCCATAATAGACGCAGATAATGAACCTTTGCTATATCAGTTATGATCTAATAATGAAACCATAACAAACAACACCATTCATTTAAATATATGGTATATATACAACTAACACATTGTTTATTTTAACAACATTTTTTATTTCTACCATTTTCGCCTCCGCCAATTGACATCCTTAATCATGTATAATTCCAATTGTGATTAAAATTTGCGCTTATGTCATTTCGACCGAACCCGCTTCGCCAAAGCTACGCGGTGGCGAGAGGGCCACAAAGTGGCCTGTAGTGGAGAAATCTGTTAAAATAGATTTCTCGACACGCCTACGGCTCGCTCGAAATGACACGAATAATCGCATTAATTATCCTCAATTTGTATAGGCTGATCCAGAGCTGAAATTATAGGCATACTTTTACCCACCTTCGCAGAAAGCCACGGGTTCTATCCGTAGACGCCGTCATCCATAGCCGGACTTTGGCGTCGGACGATGAATGCGAGCGAGTATCCGCCATAGCTTTAGCGTAGGCGGGTGTGCTTCGGCGGGTTACGCCGAAGATGTTCATCCTTCGTAGTAGTTCTACTACGGAGAATGGAGAGGTGCCACGGGCTATGCTACTCTGCAAAGTAGCTTGCTACGTAGCACGAGTGCCCGTGGGGCTCCACATTTCAACGGGTTACGGCCTATGTCAGTCAGAGCTTCAATTTTTCTACAACTCTGTTCCACGTGAAACACCCACGACACGACAAAATCATCTTTAACTCTTACCTTTTACATTTCCTCACAAATGTATTGCAGAAAGACGATCTTCAGCAGACCGACTCCAACGGTTACTCTTTGTAATCAACATCGAAACTCCTAAATTTTCTACTCCATAACCTGTTTTACCATGTATCTCTCTGGCCCTTTCTGTCTTTGTATATTGAATCAGAGCTAATCCTACTACAAATATTGTTGTACTTTCAGCTCTGATTACAAACATGACTGCCGCAAAATTATTTCCCTTTCATTGAACATTCTTTTGCTTCCATTTGACCGGCGTGTAGCTGGTTGATTATACCAATTGTGATTAAAATTTGCGCTTATGTCATTTCGACCGACCCCGCTTCGCCAAAGATACGCGGCGGCGAGAGGGCCACAAAGTGGCCCGTAGTGGAGAAATCTGTTAAAATAGATTTCTCGACTCGCCCTTCGACTTCGCTCAGGGCAGGATCTTTGGGCTCGCTCGAAATGACACGAATAAGCGCATTAATTATTCTCAATTGGTATAATTTTTCACATCTCACAATGTGTCACGTGAAACATTCTTTTCAAAAAACGGTTTTTTCAGGTTTCTTTTTTGCAGAATTTCTCACTGTAATTCCGAAATACTATTTGTGTCAAAACACATTTTTTGCCAATAATACACACTGTTCGTTCTTGTCCAGATAACTTTACAACATAGGAGGTTTATCATGAAAAGGGAGAAAGCAAAGCATCTCGGCAGGGGGCTTGAGTCTCTTATAAGTCCTATAATATCTAATATATCTGAAGATAAATCTGAACTTGACTTCCAATTAGATTCACCTAACTTCCCGCCAGACAAGGAGTTACACGATTCTCTGCAAGATATATCTATTGATGCAGTATCACCAAATCCATACCAGACACGCACCGTGTGGAATGAGAAAGATCTGGCAGATTTGGCAGAATCTATAAAAGCAAATGGCGTAATTCAGCCAATTGTTGTGCGCCGCAGCAGAACTGGATACGAGCTGATAGCTGGTGAACGTAG
>Ga0315545_1005523_pt1 | contig 10108 bp, 8 predicted proteins | sample SalMarSW160210MG_FD_203096 | JGI IMG/M metagenome (GOLD analysis project Ga0315545, IMG submission 203096) | Salt marsh sediment microbial communities from the Plum Island Ecosystem LTER, Massachusetts, United States - Salt Marsh Sediment SW1602-10 ...
ATTCTTATTAGTTTTACTTTTACGGAAGCGAGTATCTCTGAAGAGCCCAGTGCGGTAGTTCCGCACGCTGGGATCTGTGCGGGGGCAGTCAGGTAACTGGCTGTCCTACCGTGACAATCTATAGGGTCTGAGGAGTTTCTTAGCCGGATGGTTGAAACTTTAGGTATTACTATATATCTATTACTATAATAAATAGACGTCCTAAAGGAAGACCTCGCAAAATGGAAAGCTAAGCCGTTCTTGAAGAGAAATACATACTAGGGAAAGAATTTGGAGATGAACATAGAGAGTATAAGAGAAACGTGGGGATGTTTTTGCCGACCATAGTAAAGAGATGATGGGGGGTAGAGGAGCTAAAAATGCTATCCCTTCGTTTGCACTATCGCCTAACAGCGTGTATCTGATTCGGGCTTATGCCCTCTTCACCCAAATTGCCCTCCCATTGGTCGGGCAACTTCTGGAAAGCTCAGAACGTTATATGACGCCCTCTATATTGCTTAAACGAGGGAATATTTATTTTATTATGAATAAAAATTTAGGAGGGCATTTATTATGAATAAAGTAGAAATCTATTATTTTTCAGGAACGGGTAATTCATTACACGTGGCAAGAGAACTTCAAAAACGAATTCCAGAAACTAAGCTTATACCAATTGTAAGTCTTTTAAATGAAGATGTTATAGAAACGAAGGGAGAAACGATAGGTTTTGTGTTTCCTATTTATGTCTCTTCAACCCCTGATCCGGTAAGGAGATTTTTAAAGAAAATTAATTTAAAACCAACCCAATATATTTTTGCTGTAATAACAAATGGTGGTTATCCAGGAAAAGTCAATATATACCTTGAAAAGCTATTGAAAAAAAGAGGCAAAAGTATTGATTCTTATTTTACATTAAAAATGATGACGAATTCACCAAAGGGTCTAATGCCATCTTTTATGATTGCTCAAGATTGGGCTTCTCGAATAGCAAAAGAAACAATTTCAGCTTTAGAATATGAAGTTCAAAATGAACTTGATACCATACATAAAGTGATTATAAATAAAGAAAAAAATATAGGAAAAGATAATCCGAATCAACCTAATTTTTTTATGAAATATGTCGATCGATTACTACAGCTTCCTGTTGAATGGGCATCTGAATATACAAATCCTAAAATTAATTTTTATGCTGATTCAAAGTGTACGGGGTGTAACCTATGTGAAAAAGTTTGTTTATCTAAAAAAATAAAAATGAACAATGGTAAACCTTTATGGCAAAAAGACATTAAATGTTATTACTGCTACGCTTGTTTTAATTTTTGTCCTGAGCAATCAATTCTAGTCAAAAATTACACCTACAAAAATGGAAGATATTGTCATCCCAATGTAACTGCAAAAGATATTGCTGAACAAAAACGATTTTAGCTCTTAAAATATACTTAATTAATCACTTTCCTAAATATTGTGTATAGTAATTAATAGTTGTACTAAGTATAATGGCTTGCATTAGTTATTAATTAGAATGAGTGGTTAAAAAGTCGGGCGTCGTATAGAATAAATAGGGATAGGTCCCATTTTCTTTAATTTATCCATCAGGGAGATAGCTGAAATTATAGGTATTAATCGAGGTATAGTATCGAGGATTAAAGTGTGACAAAGAACAACCGTCCCTTGTCTTTTTTTGTGAAGTTGTGAAGCCTGAACCCGGATATTCCTCAGTTCCACCATAACCTTATTCGAGCTCGAACCACATATAAAAAGTATCTTTTAGAACATCTGACAAAAAATTTTTCGGCATATAAAAAACTATTGACAAAAAAGAATAATTATGAGAAAATGTTAGGTAAGCATTAACTAACTATCGAGGTAAGATTTTGAAAGTATATCGTAAATTATACAGCGTATTTGATGGTTTTATGCAGATTAAGACAGAGTGCAGGTTTTGTGTCATCGATAAATATAATGTGTCAGAACTGACCTTAAAACAGATTGAATATTTAAAAAAATTTGACGAATACGAGTATGTTACCATTAGCCAATTAGCTGAAAATTTAAAATTATCCAAGCCATCAATCACCGAAATGGTTAAAAAGTTTATTAAATTAGATTGCGTTAAGAAAGAGCAATGCAGTCATGATGCGAGAGTTTATTATTTGTTTCTCACCGAAAAAGGTAAAGGGATTGCCAGAATTGAACAGATTACAAATGAGGATTTTATCAGAAGAGTGGAAAATTGTTTAAGCGAAGAAGATATTAGTTTGTTAATAGAATTATTGTCAAAAGTGGTTTAAAATTCTATTTTTTTTGCTGTAATTGTTAGGTTAAGTATAACTAACTATAACAAAAGAAATCATGGAAGCGCAAGAAGTAGCTTCAATATAAGAGATGAGGTGAAAATCATGAAAGATAGTCATGTGAAAGATGAGTTAGTTATTATAGCGATGCCTGGGCATGTGCTATTTAAAGGAATAAAAAGTACGATAAAAATCAAGAAATACTTGGGTGAAAAAATATATTCTAGAATTAAGCAGGATGATAACTATGCTATTGCACTGCTATTAAAAGATGGATGTGATTTCGAAGCTTACCAGGAAAAAGATTTATATATTATTGGAAGTCTTGTGAAAGTTGAGAAGATAGTCGATTCAAAAATAACCTATGATATAAATGTAGAAGTATTGGACAGGGTAGAAGTGAAGAATATATATCAGGAGCAGGATTATTATGTCGGTAAATACGAAATGGCACCGGATATTGAAGATTTAGACAAGAATACGCAAAACCAAATGCTTGAATATGTTAAAGCACTCACTACTGAAATTAGCGGGAAATTTATAGGTTCCGAAAGCTATATTCAATATATCAAAAGTATGAAGGACTTGGAACAACTTATCAGTTATTTGATGCAGTTCATCAATATATCCAGTTTTGAAAAACAAGAGTTATTGGAAATTAGATCCAGAAGAAAGAAGAGTTTAAAGTTTTTAGATATTCTAATACAACAAAAGGAAAATATCGAATTTCAAATGGAGATGAATGCAAAGTTAACCGGTGAAGTCAATAAACAATATAGAGAAAAAATGCTTAGAGAACAATTAAAAGCGATACAGGAAGAATTAAATGAAGGCAAGCAGTCAGAAAGCAAAAAGAAGGATTATTTGCAGTTAATCAATGAATCTAAGATGCCTGAAGATGTTAAAGAGATTGCCCGGGAAGAATATGAAAAATTACAAAATCAAAGTCCGAATAGTATGGAGACGAATGTGATTAGAAACTATTTAGATTTATTGACGTCACTTCCCTGGGGGGAAAGCAGCGTAAAGGAAGTAGATATTAAAGAAGCTAAAAATATTTTAGAAAAAGACCACTATGGGCTGGATAAGGTGAAGGAAAGAATCATTCAACATTTAACCGTCATGAAGCTTAAGAATAATCAACAGGGCTCAATACTCCTTCTGGTAGGACCTCCGGGAACCGGAAAGACCAGCCTGGGAAAAAGTATTGCAAAAGTGCTTCAAAGGGAATATGTGAGAATAAGTCTCGGAGGAGTAAGAGATGAAGCAGAGATAAGAGGGCATAGGCGAACTTATGTCGGTGCTCTTCCGGGAAGAATTATACAGGGAATCAAAAAAGCAGGAACCAATAATCCGGTGTTTATATTGGATGAGGTTGATAAGCTGTTGGCTTCCAATCTAGGAGACCCGGCAAGTGCATTACTGGAAGTCCTGGATCCTGAGCAAAACAATTCGTTCTCGGATCATTATCTGGAAGTTCCTTATGATTTATCTAATGTATTTTTTATCGGAACAGCAAATTCCCTGAAGGAAATTCCGGGACCGCTTAGAGATAGAATGGAAATCATTCAGATTAACAGCTATACCACGACAGAGAAATTTCATATAGCAAAAAATCATCTGATTGATGAAGTTTTGGAGAGTCATGGCCTTACGCATGAGCAATTAAAGATAGAAGATGATGCGTTGAAGGCGATTATAGACAAATATACCCGGGAAGCCGGGGTTAGAGGGATTAAAAAACAATTATCAGCGATAGCCAGACATGCGACAGAAAAAATTGTAGTTGATGAGGTGGAACTTCCTTATATGGTCAAAGAAGAAATGTTATTTGATATTTTAGGACCTGAAATTTCAACTTATGATAAAGTTAAGAAATCAAATCCGCCCGGCGTTGTTACCGGATTAGCCTGGACACCGGTTGGTGGAGATATTTTGTTTATTGAGAGTGCCTTTATGCCGGGAAAAGGTGAGTTAATGTTAACGGGACAATTAGGCGATGTCATGAAAGAGTCAGCTAAAATATCTCAAAGTTTGATTAGGTCGAGATTGGTTTTAAGATTGAAGGATATTGATTTTGATAAACATGACCTTCACATTCACATACCGCAGGGCTCTATACCCAAGGATGGACCGTCAGCAGGTGTGACACTATTTACATCAATAGCATCATTGTTTACAGGAATACCTGTAGACCCTAAAACAGCCATGACCGGTGAAATATCTTTGAGGGGGGCAGTCCTTCCCGTTGGAGGAATTAAAGAAAAAGTAATAGCAGCACATCGTTCCGGTATCAAAAAAATACTCCTTCCTTTGGAAAATAAAAAGGACCTTTACGATGTTCCGGATGAAGTAAAGAAAGATATACAGTTTATTTTTATCGAAACCATAGAGGAATTAATTCACGAGACATTAGGTATTAAACTGCCAAACGCAAATAAATTTCATCTTCGCCTCATGGATACGATGGATATCGATACAGAAAGTGTAAAAGTATAAGACAAGGGGACGTTTAGTATGATTTTTTCTCCACTTGACGGGCTAATCCCATCCGGATAAATAACCAGGGTGCCCCAAAACTGATCCATATACCCAATAACAGATAACGGAAAAACCGGCATAATTGATAGAAAGGTTGGCCCTCTGAAGGAAGTATCAATTTCAATCCAAGATATAATATCCCTATTCCGATAACCCCAACTAAAAAACTGAAAAACCGCTGCAGCCAGTTCCCCGGTCGAATCCCTCCAATAAAAGAATGAAAAAATAGCAGACCATAGCCAACACCGGTCAAAGCAGCCACCGAACTGATAATATCCGGGGATGATTGAATTTTTAATAAGATCACCGGAAATAGCGTAATGCCAATTATTTTAAATATCATATTTCCTTGAATAAAACCGAGTTTGATCTTTAAAAAAATAAAATAACTTAGACCAAGAATGAGTCCGCCAAATAACCATCCTCCCAGAATATCGGTGGGAAAATGGACACCCAGATAGATGCGGGAAAATCCAATCAAAAGAATCAATAAAACAGAAAGGTTAAGAATCCAGATTTGCTTTTTCCAATAGGCTATACTCCCCCAGACCACCAGGGAAGACTGGGCATGGCCGCTGGGAAAACCATATCCAGAGGCATGAACCTTTTGAATTTCCGGAAAAATATCAAAAGGGCGGGGCTGCTGAAATATCTCTTTTACTCCGGTATTAACATAAACGGATAATAAAAAGATAATTCCGACCCGTATTCCCAAATAAAAGTCAACACACCAAAGGAGGAAGGAAAATAAAAGCAAGTAAAATAATTCATCTCCAAACGAAGTAATAGCTCGAAAAAAAGAATCCAGCAATGGTGTGTCAATCTGTTGAATCATAATAATGAAATTTAATCCCCACTGAAAAATGGCATCCATATCAGCACCTTTCTCATCCACTATATTGCTTTATTATATCAAAAATAACCAAAGAATGCTCTTTTTAAAAAAATTCATCTTATGTTGTGACAGGGGACGGTTGTTTGTTCCAGAAAAACAAGGCGTTTTTGTTTTTTTGAATATCAGTGCATAACCATTCATTGACATATCCACGCCCTATAGATAAAATGTAATTATACATATCACATAGTCATCTGCTTTCTCAAGATGAATAATCTATAGATTTAAAATGCTACCGAACCTTTAAAATAATAATGCTATGTCATCTGTTTTTAAAATTCATTGAGAAGGAGCATTGTTTCCTTTGGTCGGGCTTTAAATATTCAGTAGGAGGAATTTATTATGAATATCGCTATTATTTTATATTCTGAAACCGGCAACACCTATTCCGTTTCCCAGAAGCTCAAGGAGAAACTTGTTAAAGCCGGACATTCTGTAAACATCGAAAGACTAAAAGTTATCGGTAAAGTGAAACCGGGAACAAAAGATATTAAGTTCGAAACGTTTCCCGATACCGATTCATACGATGCGCTGGTTTTCGGCTCTCCGGTGCAAGCCTTTTCCCTATCATCCGCAATGACAAGCTATCTGTCACAGATAAAATCTCTACAGGATAAAAAAGTCGCCTTTTTGGTGACTCAATTTTTTCCTTTCCCCTGGTTGGGGGGAAATCGCGCAATCGGGCAAATGAAAAAAATCTGTGAATCCAAGGGAGCAACCGTTTGCGGAATAGCAGTCGTTAACTGGTCAAAACCTAGCCGTGAAAAACAGATTACTGAAATAGTTGAAAAATTGAGCAAATTATTTTGATGATAGAACAAAAAATAATCGAACAAATTAAATCAAAAAAAGATATTGATGAGATAGTGAATCAAGTAATTAAAAATCCCAAACTCATCGAAGCGCTTATCTCAACCATTAATAGTGAAAAAGGCAGTATTAAATTTGGCTGTGAAAAAATTGTTCGTTTGGTTAGTGAAAAAAATCCGGAATTGGTTTATCCTTATTTTGATTTTTTAGTTAAACTTCTCGATTCTGAAAATAATTTTCTCAAATGGGGTGCGATTATTACCATTTCAAATTTATGTAGTGTAGATTCAAAAAATAAGTTTGAAAAAATATTTAACAAGTATTATGCACCTGTTACAGGTCCGATTATGGTTACCGCCGCAAATATAGTAGGAAATTCATGGAAAATTGCCCAAGCCAAACCAAAATTAATTGATAGGATTGTAGATGAAATATTAAAAATAGAAAAAGCGAAATATGAGCATAAAGGAGAGCTGTCTCCTGAATGTAATAATGTAATTTGCGGACATGCCATAGATTCTTTTGAAAAGTTTTTTGAAAAGGTAAAAAATCAGAAGAAAATAATGGCATTTGTAAAAAGGCAGCTGAATAATACTCGACCTTCTGTAAAAAAACGAGCAGAAAAATTCATGAAGAAATGGTTTCACTGAACACAGGGGATGGTTCTCTGTTCCAGAAAAATAACCTCTCAGAAGGACACTTTTACTGACAACATTAAAAATTTGACTCCCGTAAATTCTCTTACCCTGGAAAATTCAATATTGATAAAGATGGCTTGCCTATAAAAATTTCTTTGTAGGTTCAGTTTGCTCTTAACTTTGCATAGATAGATAATAAAAAAAATGAGGTAATCAAAAGCGGAGGGGCACTTATTTCAGCTATTGCTCTGGCAATTAAAGCAAAAACTCCAAGGTGAAAATAATAGGGGTAGCACCGGAAAATGCCAATGCCATACGGCTTTTTCTTAAACATCAATGATTTTAAAGGAATGAATGAGGTATTTCAAGAATTTTTTCCTGTTGAACCGCCTGCTCGAACCACCAGTACTGTAAAAGAATTCCCTCCGGGTGTTTTGGTTGAATTCGGCAGTTTTGGCTTCCGAATGCATTCTTTTTGATTAACAATGATAATAGATTAATATCCATCTCACATCACCTCTTTTAAAAAATATTTTATCTTTTTATGATACTTTATGTTGGTTTATTTTCATTTTTTCATTACCCTGGAATCATCTTTTCCGTACTTTCATATCAGATTGTATCAAAAAATGGTGAGTTCAACTATAATAAAACCATCATATTATTCATATTAACATAAATTCAGGAGATAACTCTATCCTACATGGGGAAAGGTTCTACCGATAATACCAAGTGAATTGAATAAAATAACATTCAGGAATAAAAAAGTGATAAAATAATCGAGATAATTAATATTTTTTTCAAAACGATTAATTAATGTGGATATAACCATGAAAAAAAATAAATATTTACAAAAAGCTTCCAGATATTTGCAAATCTTGTGCGGGGTAAAACCCAATAGACGGACAGGTTCAAAAGGCAATCGTGCCGCCACAGATTTTTTCTATAAAACAATAAAACCATGGGGATATAAGATTGATGCTACTCCTTTTACCTGTTTGGACTTTGAAAGTAGTGATGCATCTTTGACATGCAATGGTAATTCCTTTGAAATTCATATTAGCCCGTATTCTTTGGGGTGTGATGTAATAGCTGAGCTAGTGACAATCTCTACCATTGAGGAGCTGGAAAAATGTTATTGCACCGGTAAGATTTTGCTGATGAAGGGGGAGATATGTGCCGAGCAATTGATGCCCAAGAATTTTGTTTTTTATAATCCTAAACGTCATAAGAGAATATATGCTATTTTGGAAGAGAGACAGCCGGCTGCCATTATCACGGCAACAGCCAGGAAGCCGGAATTGGTCGGTGCCATATATCCTTTTCCTTTGATAGAAGACGGTGATTTTGATATACCGTCCGTGTATTGTACTGATGTTGTCGGTGGAGAAATTGCTGCAAACACTTATCACGAATTTCACCTTGTGATCCAAGCTAAACGTATTCTGTCAACTGCCTGTAATGTGATTGCCAGAAAAAATCCGGATGCCAGGGAGAAAATTATTGTGTGTGCCCACATCGACGCATACGGAAATACGCCCGGTGCTTTAGATAATACTTCGGGTACCGTTGTATTACTGCTACTTGCCAAAATGCTTCAAAAATATGATGGTCCGATGGCTATCGAATTCATTGCTTTTAACGGAGAGGATTATTTTAGTGCAGGCGGACAGATGGATTATTTACGCCGTTATGGAAATGAGTTGAAAGAAGTTTTGGTTGCGATAAATGTGGATGATGTAGGTTATATAAAAGGAAAGACAGCTTTCTCTATGTATGAATGTACGGATACCATCAGTAAAAAAGCACATCATATTTTCAGCAGCTTTAACGGCATTATCCGGGGAGAAAAATGGTTTCAGGGAGACCATATGATTTTTGTACAGAAGGGGATACCGGTAATTGCTTTTACGGCAGAGAAGATGAGGGACTTAATGGCAAAAATTACCCATACGCAAAAAGATACACCGGAGTTGGTTGATTATACAAAGCTGGTTGAAATAGCTTCTGCATTAAAAGAGTTCATCATGGAATTTGAATAAATTGAATTAAAATAACAAAATCTATTTTTATCTATTTATCAAGTTGAGATAAATGTCACTAATGAAGGGTAAATAGTTACCCTTTTTATATTCTTAATGAGGATTTGTAATGATTAAACAACAAACAAAACGGCAGAGAGTTCGAAAAGCAGTGATATTCCTTTCATTATTTCATTATTGTTGTTTCCCATCACCTTAAATTACTTTATCTATTGGTAATATAATAAAAAAGGATAAGGGAAAACAAAAAAGTTCTATAAGAAGCATATCCGGTTATTTCACCATTATTTAAAAAAGGAATATAAAGCATAAGATAAAAGAGCTCACCAAAGGCATACGTGATTGTACCCGCCTTGAATTACCGATTGAAAAAGCACCGGAGCTGTTTGGTCCGATTGATGGCCTTAAAATGTTATTGAAAATGTTTCCATTTATGGCGGTTTTAAATAAATGGAGAAAGATATCAATTCAGGATTTTTCAGCACGCTTTAGCAATCCTTTGTTACGAGAGGCTTTTCCCTTGATTTGGCTTCCCGAATTTCCCATGTTATCTCTTCTTATGACGTTTGCCTGGTTACATACAGAATCAGCCGGTTATCCGTTCTACAATTTTGACCCTACCTTTGCAGAAGCAGGAAAGACTGTTCTGAAGGTTATGCTTCCCTCTGATTATAACTATTGGCAATCATTGCGGGAGGACCCTGAACGCTACAGGGCGGAGAAAGAGAAAATTTCCGACAAGGTGGTTTCTTTGCTTGATAAACGTTTCCCGGGAATGTCTGCTCAGGTGGAGATGCGGGATGTGGCGACACCGGTCACTTTCCATCGTTATACCGGTAACTTGCAGGGTAATTTTGAAGGATGGATGATCACGCCGGAAACCTGGAATATGCGCATGAACAAAACTTT
>Ga0315545_1005524_pt1 | contig 10106 bp, 5 predicted proteins | sample SalMarSW160210MG_FD_203096 | JGI IMG/M metagenome (GOLD analysis project Ga0315545, IMG submission 203096) | Salt marsh sediment microbial communities from the Plum Island Ecosystem LTER, Massachusetts, United States - Salt Marsh Sediment SW1602-10 ...
GCAGGGGGTCATGTGCTGCTCGCCGATTCGCACGGTGTGGGAAAAACCTCATTAGCCAGGGCACTGGCAGGTTCTATTAACTGGAAGGCAAAACAACACCAAGGGCAGACGATAAAGGTAGACTCTTTCAGCCGAATTCAATGTACGGTTGATCTTCTTCCCCAGGATATTTTGGGTTACAACCGGCCTGACAGTTCCGGTAAAGCCTTTATTTTTATGCAGGGTCCACTTTTTGCTCATTTTGTACTCTGTGATGAAATAAATTTACTTACCCCTAAAACCCAGGGAAGTTTTTTTCAAGCTATGGAGGAGAAAACAATAACAATCGAAGATAAAACCTATACCTTGCCGGATCCTTTTTTTATTATTGCCACTATGAATTTAAAGGGTGCACATCTTTTCCCGTTGCCTGCCCCCCAACTTGATAGGTTTATGCTGCAATTATCAATCGGGTTTCCCGGGGCGGCCGATGAAGCCGAAATCATCAAACAGCACGGAAGACTCGACGGATGGAAGGATTTCTCTCCGGTAATGGACTCAGATGAACTGCTCGAATGGCAGTCCCTAGTCGATAACATTGAAATACACCCGGATATTATTGACTATATTGTTGCCTGTGTTAAGAAAACACGTGTTCACCCGGAAATCGTTATGGGCGCCAGCCCCCGTACCGGGGTAAAGGTGTCGCGCTTGGCCAGAGCTCTGGCATTGATTCGCGGGGAAAGTTTCGTAACTATGGATTATGTTCAAGAACTCTTTATTAACGCTGTTGCCCATCGACTGGTTATGAAGGATCCTTCCCAATCATCCGCAAAGGTGCTCACAGACATTGTCAAAACAATTCCCGTAGATGCCTTCCGTAAACATTTTTTGAACAAACCCAAAGGCTGAGATGCAGAGGCATAACATTTTTTTACAACTTGCGAAACGATTTCTTTCTTTCTATCCATTTACCATAATGGGTACAGTACTGTTGATATGTACCGTGTTGCTGTTTGGAGATGCCTTTATAAATCTAAATCCTTACAGTTTTGTACTGGCTGTTTCTGCCATTATCCTCTTGCTAACCGCAGCTTTACTCTCCCGTATTCAGGCGGTGAACTCTAAAGAGCTGCCCTGCGAATGGGACAGCACGGAGGCACTTTATGCAGGAGTAGAAGATCAACAACATGTTATTTACTGTGAAGGATTAAAGATTTTACCTTTTTTTTGTCTCCATTTCCGCTTGAAGGGGCGTTTTTATGTGGCAGCAAAGGAATCATTTTTATTTTACAGGGAATTCTCCACAGCGCATGCGGAAAAACTGGAGCTCTCACTCTACTTCCCTCTCTGTGGTTCTTTCCAGGCGTCCGCTTATTTGCTTATCAAGGACATTTTTGGTCTCTCCCAAGCACGTTTTACAAACACAATGCGGAGAACACTTATTGTTCGCCCTCCATTAATGCAGTGGGGAGAAGAGTCCCCCTTATTAACTATGAATGGCCTGGAAGATACCATCAGAAAAAAAGATACAAGTGAAGAGCGCTATTACCAGCGGGAATATATGGCAGGAGATAAATTACGCGATATAAATTGGAAAGCATCGGAGCGGCTTGCTCATCTTATTACCAAAGTCCCACATATTACCCAAGAAAAGACTCGTATCTTAACGATTTTTTTCAGAAACTTCCGTAATCCAAAACGGGAGTCTATAGAGTCTATTGTACACCTTAATGTTATAAAAGGCTGGCTGCTTTCTTTTATCAAAGCCGTTAAAGTGGCATATCCTGATTATAACTTTGAAATCATAACCAATCAGGATAAAATAATCATCGAAACCGGGGAAGACATTGAGCGTCTGAGTGTATCCCTGAGTACTCTTGCCTACCATAATTTCAACAACCATTCGCCTATTCCTCATCCGGGCGAGGTCTTTATTTTTTCAACTCCATTTGACACCCAATTACACAGGCTTGTCGCGGATTTAAGTCAATCGCGAATACAGATTTGTCGAACTACAGCAGGACCCGCCCCAAAAACTGCCGATAAACAGGTGCGGGATACTACCTTTCTGTTGCTGCGACCGCTGCTTAATTCTTCGCTGCCGGGCTTTTGGATCTTACACAGAGAAAAACAGCTTAAAACTGTTGCTTTGCTGCAAACAGATTCTTTGAGTGTACATGAAAAGCAGATAACTACGAAATTATTATGAAAAGAGAAGTAAAACTCACATCGCTATTTTTTGCCCGCCTTTTAGTGTTTTTTTCAATTATTATATTACCGTTATTTCATCCTGCAATTGTTGTCCCCTATGATACATTGGGATGGTTTTTTTGGTTTCTTATAATTCCCGGTGAGATGGTCATTGCATATTTTCTGGCGCCTCCACGCATATCTCTTAAAAGCTGGCTTCTATCTGCCGGTATATTTAGCGGGCTGTTCTCCTTATTTATAGCAGGGATAAGCATTTCGGCACTCCTCTTTACAGCAGGAGGATTGCTAGCCTTTCTCTCCACCGTTTTATTGTTTAAAACCAAAGGACGGGCAAAAATATTTGCGATCCCTGAGCTTTTTTATTTCAGTATTATTTATTTTCGACTGCTCACTTTCTCTCGTGCATCGGAGGATATTGCAGAACTTAGCCATGGTTTTACGCAAATTATTATGATTGTGACAGTTTGTGCCTTCTGTTTACACGCACTTATTATATATTTAACTGCTTTTTCGGAACAGTTTGCTAAAAAGAGACACAAGGAGCTGGGAATCCTTGTCGGAATAAGCATAATGCTTGTTTTGTTAATTGTAGCGTTCCTGCCACCCGATTTTATCTCCCACGGGGTAGTGTTAAACGAATTGGGCGAGGAACCGGAGTCAAAGCCGCTCGGTGAAGAGGCAGATCTGTCGGAAAACGGAGGTGTACCTAAAAATGGCAGGCAGCAAAAAGGCGGCAACAGACTGGAAGGTGTACCCAAAGAAAGATGGAACTCAATAAGTAAAAAGAAAAATAAGCAGTATGCTACCATGCTGGTAATCACAAAAGCCGATCCCCTCTATGCTGCGGGAAGCTATCTGAGCGAGTTTGATCCGAAGCAAGGATTTATTGTCACACAAGACACCTCATTGGAAGACAGCGAACTCAATGGTTTAAAATACAGACACCTGATTCAGACATGGGAGTGGCCCACACAGGACCGGTATAAAGAAATTCGAAAAGCCTTTGAAGTACAATATTTTTCTATCAGCGCAGAGCGCTATACGGCCTACATGCCGTTATCCATAGAACCCACTTCGCTTACGCAAGACTCACAGCCATTCCGTTATAGTTCTTACTCGGTTTCCGGCTTAAACCAGGCTCAGGCTGCTGTGCTTTTAGAGATTCCGGAATTTACAGCGAGTCAAAAGCAAGAACTTGCACCTTATCTGGCCCTCGACATAGCACAACCGCTTAAGCAGGATCTTGAACAGTTAGTGGAAGATATCAGGCGGAAAAATCCGGGGCCTTATGCCAAAATAATACTGCTGTTACAATACTTCCGTATTTATCGCTATGAAACCGGATTTACCGAAGACTCATCGGTTGCGGCAATTGAAAACTTCCTCTTTGAAACTCTGAGCGGAGATTGTACGGAGTTTTCTCATGCTTTTGCCCTTTTGGCCAGAATGCTTGGGATTCCGACACGGATTGTTACCGGTTATTTGGTATCTAAAAAATTACAGACCCCCGCTCACAGACAGGGAGTGATGGTTTTAAAAAAGCAGCTTGCTATTCTAAATGATTTTTCAGCAAATGACATTTACCTGGTAACAACGTCACACAGACATTCATGGGCACAGATTTTTTTGCCGGTATATGGCTGGATAGATATAGAAACAACTCAATACGCTATTCCTCCGCCTATGGGTCAGGACCCGAACGACTGGCAAGTAGTAATTCCCTATGATGAAGGCGGGTATCAACAGCAGGATGCATCCCAAGGGAATCCGCTTTTTACTCTGTTTCGTATAGGTATCATTATCTGTGCGGTTTTTATAATTATATTCATAAGCATTTATGTGTACCGCTTTTATTTAATTGTCTATTATACCATCCGCAGCAGAAAGAGGGATCCCCGCGGGCTGCACGCGCTTTATATATTACTGCTTATGCGGCTGGCTTTCAGAGGTTACACGCTTAAAAAGCCTCACCAGACAATTAAAGAATATGCCGATCACTATCCCGAGATTAAAAAATTTGCCCATGCGTACACAACACTTCGCTATCGGAACAATCTTGAACAAAAACTGGCGCAAGAGCTTTGGCTCGAAGTCGAACAAGCTTACAAAAACATCATTCAGCATATTACGAAGCAAAGTGCGGGAAGTACTTTTAAAAGCTGGTTCAGTTTGCGAGGTCTGTTTTATAAATGGTAAAAAAAAACAGGGATTTAATTTTTTCATTTTTATATGCAATCATCATCTTATACACTTTTGCTTTCAGCTTGAGTTGTGAGCAGCAGGCTGATTGGATTATGTTTCGCAATAACCAGGGGCAGGGCAGCACGCCCAATAACCTTACTCCACCTCTGGCTGTACGCTGGAAAATACAGATACAGGCAAACGAGGAAAGGGCTACCTCATTTAATTCACCGCTTTTAAAAGATGATACCATTTATTTCGGAGCTGTAGACGGTAATTTCTATGCCTTTGATCTTGCTACCGGTTATATGCGCTGGATTTTTAAAACTAATGGAGAAATAAACTCAACACCATATGTGGATGATGATACCGTATACTTCGGCTCCAATGACGGCAAGGTGTATGCCGTAGCTTTGCAGGATGGCAAGCAAAAATGGTCTTTTGACGCAGGTTCCAAGGTATTATCCACTGTTACCAGATATAAGGACTATATTGTGTTTTGCAGTGAAGGCGGATCTTCTTTTTTTCTTAACCTAGACGGAACGCTCCAGTTCTCCATGCCCAATCCGGTTTGGACCTATTACAGCTTCCAAGTAGACGATGATGTGATGTACTTTGCGCCCGGGCCGATCGAAAGTCCACACAGCTTCGGAGCATTTGATATAAAAAATAGAATCCACTTATGGGTGATTGAAACCGAGGGCCATGATCCGATGTGGTTTTCCTTTCCCGCTGTTTCCGGTGATAAACTTTACTATGCGATCTGCACCTATGGTTTTTACGAATTAACCTATAATTACTATGCCCTTGATAAACTTACGGGACAGCCTGTTTGGGAAATAATAAAAAAGTCATTTTTAGAAAAAAACACGGAACTTTATGCATTCGATATTTTTTATCGCAACATTGAACTTCTTGATTATATGGCACCTGCTGTTTGGAATAATCTGGTTATTTACACCAGCGGCGATACTGTTGTGAGGGCATTTTATGCAGATCCCGGCAAAATGGCCTGGCAAACTAAATTAAAGCAACCTACGAGCAGCGCACCCTTGGTAGCAGGCGACAGAGTATATTTCGGTATGCTCGGCGATGAGCAGGGCACTCCTCCACGCCTGATCTGTCTTTCTGCAGCTAACGGAAACTTTATGTGGGAGATGGAAACCAGCGGTGCTATTTTAAGTGCACCGATCAGCGCGGGAAAATGGCTGGTATTCGGTACCGATGCTTATTATTTTTATGTACTTGAAGAAGTGTTTTAATTAAATAAAAAGGAGAAAAAAAGTGAAGATTTCCTTTGATCGTGATTTTATCCTTAACCTTAACCAATCACTTACCAAGGAGTACCTGCTCACAAACGGTAACGGAGCGTATGCTTCAAGCTCTGTCCTCGACTGTCATACTCGCAAATATCATGGATTATTGGCAGTTCCTCTGGAAAAACTGAATGCGACGTATCTGCTGCTCTCCAAATTGGAGTGTACCCTTGTGTTTGATAAAAAGGAACATAGACTTTCCACTAATAAATTTCCCGGTGTTTTTTCTCCCACCGGACATCAATATATTACTCGCTTTGATATGGAATATATTCCAGTTACCAGTTATAAACTGGGAGACCTCCTGCTTACAAAGTCTATCGCCATGCCGCGCTTCCAACCAACCGTTCTTATACGTTATGATCTCATTGCCTCTAAAAAACCGGTGCTCTTAAAGTTTATTCCTTTTATTGCCTATCGAAAGATACATGAACTGGTGTCTGAAAATACTGAGATCAGACCGCGCACCTTCTTTGAAGAGAATGGATTTAAAATTGATCCTTATCCCAACCTGCCGCCTCTCTATATTCAGACATCGCGCCGCTCCGTTTTTTACCCTTCTCCCGGTTGGTGGAAAAACTTTGAATACATTGAAGAAAAAAATCGCGGTTATGATTTTAAAGAAAATTTATTTACCCCCGGAGTTTTTGAAGCAAAGTTAAAACAGGGCGAGCATATCATAATTCGTGCCTCAATAGATAAAATATCATCAACAATTACCTCAGAATGGTCTCACGAACTTGAGCGTATTAATAAAGCATACTCTCGCTTGGCTAAAGACCAGGAGCCGCTTCACTCGCTAAAAGTTCATGCCGAACATTACCTTACTGAAAAACATAGTGGAATTATCGCAGGTTATCATTGGTTCGGAGAGTGGGGCCGCGATACCATGTTGTCACTGCCGGGCATGACACTCTGTCGCAATGATAAAAAGACTGCTTTGGCAATTCTAAAAAGATATGTAAACTATAAAAAGCACGGTCTGCTGCCTAATGTAATTTCCGCTGATGAAAATCATGCGTATAACTCTATCGATACGTCGCTGCTTTTTTTCTGGGCCGTGCAAAAATATCTAGAATATACAGGGGATAAAAACCAGGTGAATGCACACCTGTTAAAACCAATGACGGAAATTATAACATGTTTTATCCGCAATGAAACAGGGATCTCGAAAGTGGAACAAAACGGACTCATCTCTGCGGGGACGCCCCACAGCCAACTCACGTGGATGGATGCCATAGCCGACGGTGTGCCCGTAACACCGCGCCACGGTGCAGCAGTAGAAATAAATGCGCTCTGGTATAACGCTCTCAGCTTTATGCTTAATGATTTTTCGGAGGAATTATCTCCGGCCCATAAACAGCTCATCCTTAAGGCAAAACAAAACTTTGAAGATCATTTTGAAAGACTTTTTTGGAGCCAGAAGCTGCAATGCCTCATAGATGTGTACAGAAATGAACATGACGTGGAAGCCCACATTCGTCCTAACCAGCTCTTTGCCATTGGATTGCCATTTATGTGTATAAGTAAAGAAAAAGCCAATAAAATGATAAATACCATAAAGCTTCATCTGGTTACTCCCTATGGCCTGCGTACACTCTCTCCTCAAAATTCCCTCTATAAAGCAGATTACTCCGGAGATCAGAACAAACGTGACGCGGCTTATCATCAGGGCATGGTCTGGCCGTGGCTGATCGGTATTTTCTATGATGCCTGCAGTAAAACGCTAGACGATAAAAACGAGGTAAACTCATATTTTCTCTCTCATTTTAAAGAACTGTGGAGCTCGCATCTGCAGGAAAACGGTTTATTTCATATTTCAGAAATCTTTACTCCCAATCCGGCCCATACAGCCAAAGGCTGTATTGCGCAAGCATGGAGTATGGCCGAAGTAATCCGGGTTTTGGATTCTATTAAAAAGAAGTGAGAAAAAAATTTGCTTTATTTGGATTGTATAATATAATTCAATGTAAAAGAATACATTCTTTTTTATTTACTTCCCTTGCGGCGAACCAAAAAATTAGGAGGTTTTATTTATGAAAGTATTAATGTTCGGCTGGGAGTTTCCTCCCTTTATCAGCGGCGGTCTGGGTATGGCTTGCTACGGAATTACCAGAGGCCTTATAAATAACGATGTTGAGATTCGTCTTGTTCTTCCCACCAAGCGAGGTATTTATGCTGAGAACCAAATCGAAATAGTAGCCGCAGACGAGGTTGAACTTACTGAACATTACAGATCGCTTTTAGAATCGAGTTTTTCATTTAAGACCGGCAAGGAAATGCTCGCAAACAGCATCTCACCATATTATACGCAATCGAGCGCTGTCGAGTTTTTTAATAAGTATCAGCATCTTATGAATCAGGAAGCCGGAACGCACGGCAGTTCCGTAATGGCCTTCAGCGGAAATTACGGAAAAGATCTAATGAACGAAGTGTTTCGTTACAGCATTACCGGTGAGTATATGGGTACTTTAAAAGATTTTGATATTATACACGCGCACGACTGGGTTTCTATACTGGCCGGGGTTGCGGCAAAAAGAATAAGCGGGAAACCCCTTATTCTTCATATCCATGCTACTGAATATGATCGCAGCGGTGAAAATATAAACCACAATGTATTTAATATTGAGAAATTCGGCATGGAGCAGGCTGATAAAATCGTGGCGGTAAGCTACTATACGAAAAATGCAATTATTTCCCACTACGCTATTGATCCTCATAAAATAGTTGTGGTACACAACGCAGTTGAAAAACAGAAACAGATAGAACGTTTCGGCATTCAAAAAAACCTCAAGGATAAATATGTGCTGTTTTTAGGCCGCATTACCATGCAAAAGGGACCGGATTATTTCATAGAAGCCGCCAAACTGGTACTAAAAAAAATAAAAAACGTACGTTTCATTATGGCCGGCAGCGGTGATATGATGCCTAAGCTCATATCACGGGCCGCAACCTTAAAAATTACCGATAAATTTCACTTCACGGGCTTTTTAAACCGCGTTGAAGTGGAAAAAATGTATGCCATGAGCGATCTCTATGTTATGCCCTCGGTTTCCGAGCCCTTTGGTATCACTGCTTTTGAAGCACTGCTCTATGACGTACCTATCATCCTCTCCAAACAATCCGGTGTTTCCGAGGTATTAAAAGATGCCATTCAAGTTGACTTCTGGGATGTAGAAAAGCTTGCCTCGGTAATAATTAATCTCTTACAAGATGAAAAGTTGGCTAAAGAGATTGTGGATAAATGTCAACATGAATTGAAAAATATTCACTGGAATAACGCAGGATATAAATTAAAGAATCTTTATCATGCAATCTCGTTTTCCCATAGTTAAAGAGGAGCACATTGGATGATCTCAATCTGTTTTTACTTTCAAGTTCACCAACCGTTTCGCTTAAAAAAAAATTATTCCTTCTTTGATATCGGGGCAAATCACTTTTATGAGGATGAAGACTCAAATCGAGCTATCTTAAATAAAGTAAGTGAAAAATGTTATGTCCCCATGAACCGGCTGCTGCTCGAACTTATAAATAAATATAGCGGCAGGTTCAAAGTGGCTTTCTCTTTAACAGGAATTGCCGTAGAACAGTTTAAAAAATACAATCCCGATGTATTAGAGCTGTTTAAGGAATTGGCGGACACGGGTTGTGTTGAGTTTATCAACGAAACCTATTATCACTCATTAGCGTTTTTATTTTCTAAATCTAATTTCAAAAAGCAGGTCTTAAAGCATAAACGGCTTATAAAAGAACTGTTCAATCAAAATGCAAAAACATTTAGAAATACGGAGCTCATATATAATAATGAATTAGCCCGCTTCATTGAGGATATGGGGTATACAACAATTTTAGCGGAAGGTGCTGATCATATTTTGGGCTGGCGCAGCCCTAATTATCTCTATCAACCTGCGGGTTGTTATAAAATAAATGTGCTTTTGAAAAATTACAAGCTCTCCGATGATATTGCTTTTCGTTTTTCCAACCGCGGCTGGGAGGAATTTCCTCTCACCGCAGAAAAGTATGCTTCATGGCTGCACAACATAGCGGGTAATGGTGAGATTATCAATCTGTTTATGGATTATGAAACCTTTGGCGAACATCAATGGCAGGATACCGGTATTTTTAATTTTTTCAGGAAACTACCGGAAGAAATCTTTAAACATCCGGATTTTCAATTCATAAATCCGGACCAGGCTCAAGACTATTATACACCGGTTGCCCAAATAGATGTGCCCTATTTTGTATCGTGGGCAGATATTGAGCGCGACCTGACGGCCTGGCTGGGAAATCCACTGCAAAACTCAAGCATCGAAGCTGTGTATGCATTGGAAAAAAAGGTAATGAATACGGGTGATAAGGATCTTATTGCTGTGTGGCATAAACTGCTTACTTCCGATCATTTTTATTATATGTGTA
>Ga0315545_1005531_pt1 | contig 10100 bp, 9 predicted proteins | sample SalMarSW160210MG_FD_203096 | JGI IMG/M metagenome (GOLD analysis project Ga0315545, IMG submission 203096) | Salt marsh sediment microbial communities from the Plum Island Ecosystem LTER, Massachusetts, United States - Salt Marsh Sediment SW1602-10 ...
TTATGAGTGGGCAGCCAACAGAGGCAATATATCCGGAGAAGGCTCTATGGTTACCTGGACTGCCCCCGATGAAGAGGGCACTTATACCATAACGGTTATGGTCATTGATGACCGAGATGGTGAAAGCGAAGACTCATTGTCTATCAATGTAATGCTTAATCATCCCCCGATCATTGAGGACTTGGTCTTAACTCCAGAAGAAGCTAGAGACTTTGAACTCGAGAAATTGAGAGTCTATAGACATGCACGCTGCAAAATTGAATGCGTTGCTTCAGATCCAGATAAGGATGAGCTGAGCTATGATTGGTCGGTTGAAGGCAGGTCGACTAACGGAGGTAAGATTGTCGGAAAAGGCCGTGTGATTACCTGGGCTGTGCCTTCTGAAGCAGATACTGTTACTATCACTGTAACAGTGTCTGATGGCTGGGGTGGTACAGATACTGAGAGCATAGTTTTTAGGGTGGTGACTTGCCGATGTAGCCTTTAGCTGGAGGTTAATGCTTGGCAATTTTAGCCGAGAGACACTATTCTCACCTTGCCCCAAGCACCTATCTTATCGTCTTTGATGATAACTATGCCCCGTAATCCTTCCATGCTTTGAGCTTTCTCAATCGCCTGAGAAATATCTTTCGTATCATTGACTACGTTGCCTATAGCTGTGGCCACGGCGTCAGCTAAGGGAGTAGAGGAGGAGAGTGCAATGACAGCGTCAGCGGAGCCAAGGCTCAGGGAATGTCCTATTTTTCCCGAGGAGGTGCATATGCCCAGAGGTGTTTCCCCAGGCTTAATTTCTAAGGCGATTTTCCCCGTAAAGGGGGACTCCCCAGCATAGACGCCCACTAGCCTTTTCTTCGATATTTTTAGGAAGATATCACCGCCGTTCTCCACAATCACCTCCGATGAGAAGGGGAGTAAATCTCTACCTACAGCTTCGGCGATGGCGCCAGCTACTGTGGCCATAGGACCGATGCCAGCTATCTGCGACACCCTGGCCATTTCCTTGACTATGGCCGGGGCGCCTTTTTCAGCCTGGTAAGGCTCCAATGTGGTGAGAAAAAGGGGGTGGTGCTCAATGTACTTCTCCAAGGGAGCACGATGCTTCAACACTGACTTCAGAGCCTTATCCTTGAGGTTACGCTGAGCTCGGATATATAAGTCTGTTTGTTTTGCTACAACTGTGAAGGAAACTAAGTCGGCGTCTTTAATCCAGTGGCGATAGAATCGAGGCTCGTGCATAGATTCTTCGCTTCCCCTTCACTTCGTTCAGGGCTAAAGGCTCAGAAATACAATCTCATAGCCCGAGGGGGGCAGGCCTTAACGCATAGCCCACAGACTACGCATTTAGCATGGTCGAAGAGTACTTTTCTCGTTTCTGGCTCCAAAGAGAAAGCTCCAGTTGGACAAAGGTTAACACACGCTCCACAGTGGGTACACTTAGCTTCATCACGGATTACATCCTGGCTTAAAGACTGTATTTTTACTCCTGCCTCAGTAAGATACTGAATTCCTTTATCATAGTTTCCCTGGTCACCGCTGAGTTCCATGACTAGCAATCCCTCTTCTCCTGGTGATACTGAAGCCTTGAGGATGTTGAAGCTGAGGTCGAAATCTCTAGCCAGTCGGTAGACAACAGGCTGCCCTGTCATGAGGGGAGGGAAATGAAGCACTATTCTTCTGGAGACATCCATTTTCTTACTCCACTATTGGCCTTTCCCTTAGCAGTTTGAGGGTTATGCCTGATTCTGCTCCAGGCAGAGGAGCCACCAGCTCAGTAAGCAAAAACTTGCCCCCTTGTATCCACTCTTTCAGGATACTGGCAATTTCTAGCGCTTTGGGATAGCTGGATAAGGAAGCAGTAGGCACATCTTTTCCTTGAACCTCTATATAGCCGCTTTTAAGCCCAGCATAGCTGACTTCTCCTAGAATATCTGATTTCATCTGAGGATAGGCTTCGGAATAGTCAATGATAGGAGCGAAGATTTCAGAGTCAGACACCAAAGTATAGCTCAGAATCTCCTCTGATAGTATTGGTATGGGAATGCCTATGCCTACGGTCAATGTGCAGCCGTAGCCAAGCATGCTTGTTCCTACTAGCCATTCTGGCCTCATCTGTTTCAAATCACCAATGAGTGCTAATGTTCCAGCAGGCTCTTTGGGAACGCCTTTGTCTGTGCGCGGGACATTGGGGTTATGCTGCGTGCCATGCCAGGCAACATAGCCAACTCCGCCACCAAGAAATACCTTGGTTCCTATTCCTATGGTTCTGTAATAGGGGTCGTTGAGCAAAGGTGAAATCTGCCCTGCAGTGCAATAATTGGCATTGCCCAGTTTTGGCTTTAGGACTCCCATATAAGTATAAATCATTCTATCTGACAAATTTACGCCAACCTCATAGTTTTGACAGGCGTTTCTGACATTGAATAAAATAGCATTGTTAATGTCTTTGAGGTTGATCCAGGTTTCCAGCTTTTTCCTGGGATAGCAGTCCGTACCGTAAGCAGTAGCTACCAATCTGACATCTTTTCCTGCCGCTAGCTCCTCAATGACATGCCCCCCACCATAGTTAAATTCGCCAGGATAAAATTTATTTCTGGGGTCATCGTCGGGAAGAGCATTTGCCCCGAGAAATACATCCACAGCAGCCAATCCGGCGTAGACAGGAACATCATTAAGGTAAACCTTACCACCACCTAGCTTTATCCTTGGTTTGGAGTGTCCTACATTGAGAAAGGCGCCTGAAGAACACATAGGGCTGAAGGTGCCAGTGGTAACTACGTCAATTTCCTCTGCTGCCTTGCTTATGCCCTTTTCCCTGGCAATATCAATCACCTCTTCAGCAGTTACCACCACTGCCTTTCCCCTTTTGACCTTCTCGTTGATTTCAGCGATTGTCTTTGGCATAATAATTCATCTTTATTTCAGCAACTCTATAGCCAATCGGGCAGCCTTCTTGCCAGATAGCAGCATACCACCAAATATTGGCCCCATTCTGGGGGAACCAAAAACTGCAGCAGCTGCCATGCCAGCGACTATCAGCCCGGGATAGACCTCTTTAGTGTTTTCGGGAACCTTCTTTTCGCCCATTTCAACCCACATTGATTTCTCGCCCATTATCCCTCCAGTTGCTGTTCTTAGCTTTCCCCCTACTTTCTCAGTGACTAGGTGGCAGATCTCACAATCATGCCCGGTGGCATCTATAACCAACTTTGACCTGATGGCCAGAGGGTCAACGTGTAAGTTTGCCAAAGGCACAGTGCTCCAGTTCAACACTAGGCCAGTTACGTTGTCGTTTTCCCTGATGACCACGTCCTCAACACTGATTAGGTTAAAAATCTTTGCTCCTGCTTTTACAGCTAGAGAGCAGAGGGTTGAGGCTAATTCTATAGCATCAACAACATAATAGCCTTTTTGGTATTGGGTGGTGGTAATGCCGAATTCATCTATGATTTCCTTACCTTCATCTTGAACTACGATCTTATTGAACATCATGCCACCTCCCCATACCCCTCCACCAGCGCTTAACTTCCTCTCAAAGATAGCTACTTTCGTTTTTTCTTTTGCCAGATAATATGCAGCAGTCATTCCTGCCGGTCCAGTCCCCACAATAGCCACATCAAGCTCCATCGCCTCAAGCAATTCTTTCATATAGCTTTCAGTTATAGCCCTGGAAATAACGACTTCATCCATTATTTATCTCCTTATCCTTATGAGACGGCTAGCGCTAAAAAATGCCTCCCATCCAAAGCGGCGTCTTTTGCTAGTTTCTACAGTTGCTTGAGCCAAAGCTCTCAAAGACGTGCCCAATAGTATACTCCCTTCAGAGACTATTTTCCCAGGCATTGAATCAAATCATCCAAGAGGCTGATTTCGTTTAAGTGTTGTAACTATTTCAGTTTGGGGCATGCTTCTCTGTTCCCCACTTCTCATATCACGTAATATTACGGTTCGGCTTTCAACTTCTGATCTACCTATGATAATGGTGTAACTGGTGTCAAAGACATTAGCTTGCCTTAGCTGTGCCTTCAAGCTTTTATCACCTGTAGCTTGTATCGCAGCAATGCTGGCCTTGCGTAATTGGGAGCTAAGCTTTACTGCCTCCATTTTAGCTTCTTTCCCCAGATAGGCGACAAAGACAGTGGGTGCAGGCAGGGGAGGAATGGCTAAATTTTGGCTTTTTAAATTTAGTATTAGTCTTTCTATGCCAGCAGCGAAACCTACTGCTGGGGTAGGTTTTCCTCCTAGTGCCTCAATAAGGTTATCATAGCGACCGCCTCCACCAAGGGTACTTTGTGCCTCCTTCTCTTGAGGTTCAATCTCAAACACCGTCCTAGTGTAGTAATCCAAACCACGCACCAATCTATAGTTTAGTTGAAAAGGTATACCTAGTAACTCTAAATATTCCTGAACGCTTTGGAAATGGGCTTGACATTCGTGGCATAGATAATCTGTTATTTTCGGTGCTGTTTCAGCTATCTTCTGGCAAGAGGTTTTTTTGCAATCAAGCAGGCGCAGAGGGTTTCTAATTAGCCTAACTTTACAATCAGGGCAAAGTCGAGTGGCATAACCTGAGTAATGCTGCTTTAGCGCTTCTACATACTTTGGTTGGCAAAGCTTGCAGCCAATGCTATTAAGTTGGATGGAAAATTGAGAAAGGCCCAGAGAAAGGAAAAATCGCTGTGCCATCTCTATTATTTCGGCATCGATGGCAGGATCAGCATCCCCCAGAGCCTCAAAGCCAAACTGATGGTGCTGACGATGGCGCCCAGTTTGAGGGCGCTCATATCTGAAAGCAGGACCAAAATAATAAAGTCTTACAGGTTGGGGTAAGTTAAATAATCCATGCTCTAGGTAAGCTCGGCAGACTGGCGCTGTCCCCTCTGCTTTCAGAGCTAGTTTTTGGCCGCCTTTATCTGTGAAGGTATACATTTCCTTATCCACGATGTCTGTCCCCTCAGCTACAGTGCGGGTGAACAGTTGGGAGTCCTCGAATATCGGCGTGCTGAGAGGCTGGTAGCCATAAAGCTGGCATAGGGAAGCAGCCTTTTCCTCTACATACTTCCAGTAGGCTTGCTCTTGGGGCAAGATATCTGATGTGCCTCTAGGTGCTTTATACAAGGAAATCCCCCTTCGCTAGATGTACCAGCTAATAATTCACCCGATTAGTTTATCACAAATCTTGGCTGATGTTCCTTAAGTGTGAACGCATCGAGTTGAGCGAGGGAAATTTTTGCTCCCTCAGTCAAGCTGAGGTGGCCATTTTAATAGCCACGGGGAAGTTCGGGCGGATGCAGTAGTCTAATGACTCATCAATCTACTTGTCGTTTGATTTGCTTTAGCCTTATTGCTGCGTTATTATGGAACTAGTCGTATGGATATTAATTCGCTTGTAGCTAAGGCCAGAGAATACTTGCCTGATGATGGCGTAGCTTTGGTTAGAGCAGCTTATGAGTTTGCCGCGCAAGCACACCGAGGGCAAATGCGCAAATCGGGGAAGCCTTATTTGGAGCACCCTTTGCATACAGCGGTAACCTTGGTTGACCTTCGCCTTGATGCCGATACCTTAGCCGCTGCCTTGCTGCATGATGTTCCTGAAGATTGTGGGATATCACTGGACGAAATCGAGGCTAAGTTCGGCCCTCAGGTAGCAAAATTAGTTGATGGCGTTACTAAATTGAATAGGCTTACGAGCCGAACTGAAGCAGGAGAGCCTGAATTGAAGTTTCAGTCTGCAAACTTACGCAAAATGCTCATAGCTATGGCTGAAGACTTGCGGGTAATCTTAATTAAATTGGCCGATAGGCTGCATAATATGCGCACACTGGGAGCTTTACCCTTGGAGAAACGCCAGGCAATTGCTCAAGAGACCTTAGAGATATATGCTCCTCTATCGCACCGTTTGGGTCTATGGAAAATGAAGTGGCAATTAGAGGACCTGGCTTTCCGCTACCTGAAGCCGCATCAGTATCATCAGATTGCCCGCTTGGTAACGAGAAGGCGAGCAGAACGGGAAAGCTTCATAACGGAAATTAGCGAGATATTGCGACAGGAATTAGACAAGGTTGATATAAAAGCTAAGGTTTTTGGTAGGCCAAAACATATTTACAGCATTTATCGAAAGGCGGATAAGTATGCTGAGCAGGGGAAAGAGTTTGGCGATATACATGATCTTTTCGCCTTGCGTGTATTGGCAAACTCGGTTTCGGATTGTTATAAAGCGTTAGGGACGATCCATAACTTCTGGCGTCCTATACCTGAGGAGTTCGATGATTTCATCGCTAACCCTAAAGATAATGGCTATCGGTCCTTACATACTACCGTGATGTGTCAAAGTGCAACTCCGCTAGAAATACAAATTCGTACCCATGATATGCATCGGATTGCTGAATATGGAGTAGCTGCTCACTGGCGCTATAAAGAGGGAAAAGGAGATGCGCAATTTGACCGCGAAACAGCTTGGCTGCGCCAGCTTGGTGAATGGAGGGAGGAGCTTGATGGTGAAGAATTCCTGGAATCTGTTAAAACTGATGTCCTTGTGGATCGCGTATTTGTCTATACCCCAAAAGGCGAAATAAAAGACTTGCCTAAGGGCGCTACTCCTCTAGATTTTGCCTTCAGAGTTCATACAGACTTGGGTTACCGTTGTATTGGGGCAAAAGTGAATGGGCGGCTAAGGCCTTTGAATTATACCCTCAAGACTGGCGATATTGTGGATATTGTGGCTGCCAAAGGGGATAAAGGGCCTAGCCTGGATTGGCTTAACACGGAGCTCGGCTATGTTAGAACGTCCCATGCGCGAGGGAAAGTTCGACAATGGTTTAGAAAGCAGGAGCGAAGTCAGAATATAGAAACCGGGCGGGAGCTTTTGGATAAAGAGTTCAAACGTGTAGGGCTCACTTTGCCTGCTATTGATACAGTAGCGCGCCTATTTGACTACCAGAGCTCAGATGATTTTCTTGCTGCCATTGGCTATGGCAGTGTCAGCCCTTCTCAGGTGGCGCTTAAATTGAGTGGAGATTTGGAACCACCAAGTGAAGCAATTGAACTTGCACCTCCACGGAAGATTAGCCCCATAAGTATTAAGGTATTAGGCGTGGGCGATTTACTTACTCGCTTGGCTAGTTGTTGTCATCCCTTGCCTGGAGACGAGATTATTGGTTATATTACTCAAGGTCGGGGCATCACTGTGCATCGTAAGGGTTGTCCTAATATTATCAACGAGGTGGAAAAAGAGAGGCTGGTCAACGTAGAGTGGGGTGATGTGGAACAAGTTTATCCTGTAGCTATTCAGGTTGAAGCTTGGGATAGAGTTGGCCTTGTTCGGGATATTAGTGCTATCATAGCTGAAGAAGGAGTGAACTTGAGTGAGTTTAATATGGCTAATCATGATAATATTACCTCACTGTATTTTACTTTGGAAGTAAGAAGTACAGCTCAGCTAACTAAAATAGTAGCTAGAGTTCACGCGGTGTGGAATGTGATAAACGTAGTAAGGAAAGGAGTGACAGATGCCAAGCAGCAAGTCGCTTAATAAAGCAGCTCGCTCATCAGAGAAGAAGCGATTACGGAATCGCTCAATACGGAGTAGTGTCAAGACCCATATAGCTAAGGCGGAAAAGCTTATTGACGCCAAGGGAGAATTGGCACATCAGGAAACAGTAGTAGCTATAAGTACCATAGATAAGGCAGTAAGCAAAGGGGTTTTCCATCGCAACAAAGGTGCCAGGCTTAAATCTCGAGCAATGAAGAAGCTGAATGATGCCATTGCGGTGAGCCCAAGCCCTGAGCGTAGTGAAAGAAAAAAGAAGCAGTCTCAAAGAGATGGAGGTTAATGTCTCTTGATCACTAAGTCGCTTTCTTCAAAGCAGGAACATATTCTCAATTTTATCAATGACTTTTTGCGTGACAAGGGTTATCCCCCTAGTGTTAGGGATATCGCTGTTGGATGCGGGATAAGTTCTACCTCAGTTGTAGCTTATAACCTAAATAAATTGGAGTCAGCAGGCTATATCCGTCGTCATAGCGATATATCTCGAGGAATTGAGTCCTTAGCCAAAGAGCAAAGAGGCGGGAAGCTTGTTTATGTTCCCGTTGTAGGGGTGATAGCTGCTGGTGAACCTATTCCTGTGCCTGCTTCCGACACAGGGAATATTATTTCTACCGAGATGTTGGAGGTGGGTGAAGAATTAACCCATGGCAGGCAGAATATTTATGCCCTTCGAGTGAAAGGCGACTCTATGTTAGATGCTTTGATTAAGGATGGTGATATCGTTTTGATGGAGCACGCAAATGACGCTGAGAATGGTGATACGGTAGCGGTTTGGCTTAAAAAAGAGCAGGAGGTCACGCTCAAGAAGTTTTTCGTTGAGCCAAATAGTATCCGCCTGGAGCCAGCAAATAGTCAGATGAAACCCATTTATGCAGCTCCAGATAACATTGAGGTTCAAGGCAGAGTGCTTGCTGTAATTCGGCGTATGACATAGCTTATGAAATGCAAAAATACAGAGCAAAGGTTAAAAAGTTTTGCATCCTGAGTTGTAATTTTGACTTTTCACCTTTGATTTTTAATTTGGTATGATGTTACCCCAATTTCAGGCGGTAGGGCGGGCTCTCTTTACTCAAGGGCTTGTTTCCTGCCATAGTGGTAACCTTAGCATCAAGCTTGGAGAGCATCTGCTTATTACTCATCGCGGCAGCATGCTGAGTTCCATTGGGGAAGCAGATTTGGTCAGGACCGGAATTACTAAAAATGATCGAGCTACACCTTTAGCTTCAACGGAGTTGGAAGTCCATCGCTCTATCTATAAAAAGACTTCGGCAATGGCAATAGTCCACGCTCATCCACCTTATGCTGTTGCCCTATCTTTCACAGAAAAAGAGATTATACCTTGTGATACGGAGGGGCAGGCTGTGCTGCCCAAAGTGCCCATCTTGGGAAAGCAAGTAACGGTGAAAGCTGGAGGCCTTGCTGAAGAGATATCTGAAGCCTTAAAGCAACATAAAGTGGTCTTGGTACAAGGTCACGGAAGTTTCGCTGTTGGTCAATTGCTAGAGGAAGCCCATTACTGTACCAGTATCCTGGAACAGAGTTGCCACCTTCTCTACCTGCTCAAGAGCTTAAAAACAGAACCTAATGCTAGTATTTCTTCCCTATCTACTGAGGGCTAAACTCTGCCAGTTTGGAGCTCTACGCTTTTATAGGTTCAGGGGAAACTAACGTACACCAGTCAGGGTATTTAGGATTTCTCCCCAGTATTACTGGAGCAAGGAGTTTTTGTAATTCACTGGTTATTTTGCCAACCTTGCCTGTGTTTACCAGTCGGTAGTCAATTTCTACAACCGGTGCTATATTGGTTGCGGTGCCAGTAAAGAAACACTCTTCAGCCAGATAGAGTTCACTCCTATACACTTGCCTCTCAATTGTATCTATGCTTAGCTCATTTTTGGCTAGTTTTATAACTGTATCCCTGGTAATTCCTATGAGGATATCACTTAAGGAAGAAGGAGTGATCAAGTTTCCCTTGCTAACAAGAAAGATATTCTCACCACTGCCTTCAGCTACGTGTCCATCATGGGTTAGTAATATTGCTTCATCAAAGCCGCCTTCACATGCTTCACTTTTAGCCAGGGCGCCATTTACATAGGCGCCGCAAATCTTACCTCTTGGAATCATAGTATCATTGATGCGGCGCCAGGAGGAAGTGCAGCAACGAACACCTTCTTCGGCAGCGAGGTAAGGAGGAAGCGTGGTCACAATTATAAAGAAATCATCTTCCAGATCATGGAGGCGGACTCCTATACTTTCAGAGCTTTTATAGGCTAGAGGACGAATATATACACTTTCCTGGTAACCGCTTCTTTCCACGAGTTCTACGGTCAATTGGCATAGTTCATCAACAGAGTATGGAAGATTCATTCTCAGGAGTCGAGCACCATCGAGCATGCGCCTGTAGTGGTCCTGAATCCTGAAGAGGCAGAGCTTTTTCCTCTCACTATCCCAATTACCACGAATGCCCTCAAAGCAAGCGCTGCCATAATGGAGAGCATGAGTTAAAATCCCAATTTTGGCTTCGGATAATGGCATAAATTGTTTGTGAAAAAAA
>Ga0315545_1005532_pt1 | contig 10100 bp, 8 predicted proteins | sample SalMarSW160210MG_FD_203096 | JGI IMG/M metagenome (GOLD analysis project Ga0315545, IMG submission 203096) | Salt marsh sediment microbial communities from the Plum Island Ecosystem LTER, Massachusetts, United States - Salt Marsh Sediment SW1602-10 ...
ATAGACATGGCGCAATACCTCATCGGCGACATCGACTCGGTCTCAGCAACGGCAGAGACCTTTATCAAGGAGCGAAAGCTGCCGTCCTCTGAGGGAGGGTTGAGTGCAAAGGCAGGGGAGAAGAAGGGTAAAGTAACCGTCGACGATGCGGTCATTTCCCTGGCTCGATTCGAAAATGGAGCCCTCGGAACATTTGAGGCAACACGATTCGCGATCGGTCATAAAAACGGCGGTCAGTTCGAGATAAACGGGAGCGAGGGAAGCCTCAGGTTCAATCTAGAACGGATGAATGAGCTTGAATATCTGGCAACAAAGGACGGCGATGAACAGGGATTTAAGACTATTCTCGTCACAAACCCCACGCATCCCTTTATGGCTGCATGGTGGCCTCCGGGGCATATGATTGGATGGGAGCACTCGCACGTCAATCAGGTATATCATTTGCTCGATTCGATAGCACATGATAGGTTGCCCGAGCCGAGCCTCTATGAAGGAGTTAAGAACCAGGCTGTACTCGAAGCTATGAGTGCTTCGATTACGGATGGGAAATGGCACGACGTGGAAAAGGTGAAGGTGTAGAGAGGAATTTCGTGTTAAAAGAAAGTGCTCAATGGTTTTATACCATAATTAGAGGAGGTTGTTTATGAAACTCGGAATGCTTACGGTTATGATGGCTGATCAACCGGTCGAGAAGGTTCTCGACCTGATGATGAATTATAAGATGGAAGCTGTGGAGTTCTATTCAGGAGCCATGTTTTCAAATGCACACTGCAATCCCGATGAGCTACTTGAAGACGACGAAAAGCTGAAGAGTTTTAAAAAGATGCTATCAAGCAGAAACATATTTATTAGTGCGCTTTCCTGTCATGGGAACCCCCTGCATCCTGATCCGAAAATTGGCCCTGTACATGCCGAATCCATCCGGAAGACAATCCTGCTGGCCGAAAAGCTCAAGGTCGATCGTATCATAGGCTTTGCTGGATGCCCTGCAGGGTGCGAGAAGGATACCATGCCGAACTGGGTGCATGAACCATGGCCGGACTGGTTTCCGGAAATGCTCAATTGGCAGTGGGAAAAAAAGCTTATTCCCTTCTGGAAGGACATGGTGAAATTCATGAAACAGCACAAGGTAAAGTACTTCTGCTTTGAACTGCATCCGGGCGACATGCTCTACAATCCTGAATCCCTGTTCAAGCTTCGTGCGGCGGTGGGTGAGGAAATATGCTGTAACTATGACTCGAGTAATATTGAGTGGCAGGGTATCGACACGCTCGAAGCAATCATCGCATTGGGAGATACCATAAAACATGTACATGCAAAGGACTGCAAGACCTATGTGAACAACTCGAGTATCAATGGAACACTCGATCCAAAGCCCTACAGCGATGAACTTCACCGGTCTTGGAACTTCAGAACCGTCGGATGGGGCCATGGCCAGGAATATTGGACCCAGTACCTCATCAACCTGCGCATGATCGGATACGACTACGTCATGAGCATAGAGCACGAGGACAGCCTTATGTCGGCTGCTGAAGGGCTCGAAAAGGCGGTGAATTATCTACGTACAATTATCCTGAAGCAGAAACCGGGCCCCATGACCTGGGCATAGGTTCCTGTATAACAAGTGAATGCGTGTCATCTGTTAAAATGCGCAGGTAATTAATAACGAAAGGAAAGTACAGTGGGTGCTATCAATCTACTTACCACCATCAAGGGTTCCCTCCTCGAGGGATTTTTCCCCGCAGGGTGGGATCTAGCAAAGATCGAGAAGTGCTGCAGCTATAACCTCGAAGCGCTGATGAAACGAGAGAAATGGTGGCATCATGATTACAGTATCGTGGCTTGTGACACGGTTGCCGATTTCGATACGCTCATGGGCCACGAGATTGCGCTTCAGATATACCGTGCAAAACAGGAGGGCAAACAGATTGCCTTCATATTCCCAGTAGGGCCAATGGGCATGTACCGATGGGTGGTGCACTTCCTGTTCAAGTGGGATATCGACTGCGGCCACGTGCACGGCTTCAACATGGATGAGTGGAGCGATAGGGAGGGAAACACACTTTCTCCTTACAACCCCGGATCCTTTCAATATGCCATGGAGCGTGCATTCTACGGTCCCCTTGGAAAGCATACTATCCCTCCAAAGCAGCGGCACTTTGCAACCAAGGGAAGCCTTGAAAAGTATTCAGAGCAGATTTTCGGCCTGACCGAGAAGAGCGCTCGCCTTGTGGTCGTATACGGAATCGGCAGAGTGTTCCACATCGCATTTTGGGAACCCCACTTCGCGGGAGATTTCTCAACCGAGAATGAGTGGAAGGCTCAGACCCACCGCATTGCCGCAAAACTGCATCCTCTGACCATTGAGCAGAACGCAATTACCTCGTTCAAGAGCAGGACGACTCTCGTGTCTGCGCGGGCCAACACCATCGGCCCAGGGCTCTTTCTCAAGGCCGACTATGCGATCGGAGGTGCCGATGGCACCTTGGGCAGGGGTATGATGTGGCAGGGAATGAGCCTGTGTGTGACGCTAAAATACGGGCCTGACACCTGGGTCCCCTCGAGCTACATGCCGACGCTCGCGGGCAGGCTCTTTTTCCTCAAAGATCTTGCAGGTCCCCTCGAGCCTGAGCTCAATTGACGCAGGGCGAACAATGCACACCCTAGCTGGGAAGGAGGGTCTGCACGAATTTTTCGCCATTCCTCATAAAGAACGTTATTATAAACGGGAATTTCAATCGAAGGATGAATCATGGATACAAGGTCAGAGATCTCAAATTTGTAGAGCATGAAAAGTTGAAAGTGGAGTAGGCTGAAGCCAGAATGCCCGTGTTCACGCATTTGAGGGATCAGCTTTAAAACCCTCTTTTTCGCATGAGCGGCATCACGGCCTGTGCGGGAAGCGAAAAGTCTTCTTGCACATTCCCCCATTTTTTGTAAAATAGAGTGGATGAAGGTGGTGTATCTCTTGCAGGAGAGTACGAATTGGCAGGCAACGGCGTCGGTACAGAAAATCTGAAGGGGAGTTCCAGTCTGCTTATTCCGGTCGCAAAAAATTGGGCCGTAATTTTTTGTTTCTGTTGATCGTGATATTCAGTTTCACAGGGAGAGGGTTCTTCAGCCTGAAGAATTTCCAGAATATCATCCATCTGTCCACCATATTTCTTCTCCTTTCCGCTGCCGAGACCTATGTGATCATCACAGGGGGGATCGATCTCTCTGTTGGCTTTGTCATGGGACTTTCGTCTGTGCTCTCCGCAAAGATCATGCAGCTCCTGCATGCTGCTGCGCTTCCTCAGCCCACAAGCATCCTGATCGGAAGCATGGTGGGTATAGCGATCAGCTTAATTCCAGGCATGATCAGCGGGATCCTCATCGCAAGGCTCAGTGTACCTCCATTCATCGCGACGCTCGGAATGTGGGGAGTGACCAATGGAATCACACTTCGTATCTGTCAGGGTTTTCCCATCTCTTTTCTCCCGTCAAACCTCGTTGAGCTCGGAAACGGGTATTTGTTCTACGTGCTTCCCGGCAGAGCAATATCCTTCTTACACAGACCCTACGGACTGCAGGACACGCAGATCAGGGAGCTGCTCCGTATATTCCCCAATTCTTTTGTGTTCTCCTTTGTGGTGCTCTTCATTCTCTGGCACGTGCTGAAGCACACGAAGTTCGGGCAGCACACCTATGCAATCGGCGGGAGCATGGACGCCTCTATGAGGGCAGGTATCAACGTGAAGAAGCACCTCATTGCTATCTATACCCTTTCTTCCTTTCTTGCCGGGCTTGCAGGAGTTTTCAACATATTTCAAACAGGCATCGGGAATTTCACACCTTTCAGCTCAATGTACGAGCTGTTTGCAATCGCAGGTGTGATCATCGGCGGTGCGAGCCTCATGGGGGGAAAGGGGAGCATACTGGGTGCCTGTATCGGTGCGGTGATGATAAGGCTCCTGGAAAACGGGCTCTCAATATCGGGGGTCGAGCCTTTCTACCGTTTCATCGCAGTCGGGCTCATCCTCATCATGGCGGTGGTGATAGATCAGATGTTTCCCGACCTGTTTTAATCGACTGGAGCACACAAATGAATCCGAACCGCAGTTCGGAAAAGAAAAAAAGCTTTCTGATTTTTCTGGGACGCCGGTGGGCGCTGATATTCCTGATTCTGGAATCCCTGGTGTTCAGCTTCACCACTGAGGCCTTCTTCAGCCTGAAGGGCATTCAGATCGTGCTCTTTTTCGGCACGACCATTTTCCTGCTCGGGACTGCAGAGACTTTTGTGATCATTACCGGCGGGATCGATCTCTCCGTGGGATTCGTTATGGGATTTGCGAGCATCGTGTCCGCAAAGCTCGTCGTTCTATTCACCGGCATGGGCATATCTCCAGGCCCAAGCATACTGATGGGAGTGTTATTGACCTGGCTGACCGGCCTCATACCCGGGTATGTGAACGGGAGCCTTGTCGCACGCCTCAACGTCCCTCCTTTCATAGCGACCTTTTCCATGCTTGGGATCACTCACGCGACATCCGAGCTCCTCATACGGGGTGTACCCGCGAAGCACCTTCCGTATACCGCAAATGCGATCGGAAACGGCTATTTCATCTACCTCGTTCCGGTGGACAATGTGAGCATGGGAGTGCATGCAGGTGAGGTCGTGGGCCTTCTGGGAGACAACGGAGCGGGAAAGTCGACCCTGATAAAGATGGTCTCTGGCGTGTACCACCCTGACGGAGGCAAAATATTTTTCATGGGGCAGGAGATAAAAATCGTTACCCCGATGGATGCGCTGGCTCTCGGAATAGAAACGATCTATCAGGACCTGGCGCTCGCAGAAAATCTCAATGTGTACTCCAACATATTTCTCGGGCGAGAGAAGCTCAAGAAGATTCTCGGAATCATAAGGGTCCTGGACCATGACTACATGCTCGTCGAATCCAGGAAGGTACTGAAAAAGCTCGAAATAGAAGTTCCCTCGCTGAAGAACAAGATCAGCATGCTCTCAGGCGGGCAGCGGCAGGCGGTCGCGATTTCCCGGTCCATGTACTGGGACGCGAAGTTTCTCATCATAGATGAGCCCACAGCAGCCCTGGGAATCACGGAGCAGAAAAAGGTGCTCGATCTTGTGGGGCTTTTAAAGTCTCAGGGACTCGGAATCATCATCATCAGCCACCAGCTCCACGATGTGTTTTCGGTCGCAGATCGGCTCGTGATTATGCGCCGGGGAGAGAAGGTTGCTGAGAGAATCACGAAGGACACTGATCCCAATGAAGTGGTGGGTCTCATCGTCGGTGCTGAAACGGTAAAAAGGTAAGCGGTATGAAGCTTTTTTACCAAAACCTTTCTCTTTTTCATAAGCATCATCATCATTCAATCGAACCTTACCTTCTTTATCATCACGAACATCATAAGGAAGAACAATCAGGAGGATGCGAAGAAGGAGCTCACAGAAGAAGCCTCTTTCGTGTATGAGAGCTTCAATGCCTGGAAGCGGAACCTCTGGATCGACCTCATCAGACTAAGGGAAGACGTACGGCTCAAGCGCATGCTTCTTGACCTCGACGGCATCTCCAAGAATAAACAGCTCTTCTCCTACATACGGGAAACTGTGCTCTCGGGTGGGATAGACTGCATGGTAATCAAGAGCACTGTGTACCCGCATGTTGAGCTGATCCCCTATGAATACAGCATATTTACCATCTCAGACCTTCAGTCCCTGAGTAATACGAAGTCCCACCCTTATCTCCAGACCGCTTTCCTCGGTACAGGGCTGAACCTGGTAGAAACCTGCAGTGTGCTCCTGCGCCCTGATTTCACAGTGGATATTTTTCTTATAAAGCATATAGGACAGAGTTTCTGTCAACACCTCACCGCAGAGAGGAGGTCTGCTGCTTCCTTTATCATCGGCGATCAGGCACTCGTTGGTGATCTGAAAGGATTATCCTTTTTCGAACAGGTTGAAGAATTTAGGATGCAGTCGGTATACGAAGAGCTGTATGACGTAGAAATCGAAGACAGAAGATACAACATTGCCCTTCACAAGCTCGGAGAGCTGAAAACAACCTCCGGCGTACGCCCGCTCTTTCTTGTGACTTCTCTCACCAACGCGCCATACCAGAAGAGGGTGATTGCCGTTAAAAGAATCGTCCTCTTCGTTTCACTGCTCGGCGCGCTGCTCACCGCGGTGCTGAGCCTCTTTCTCTCGCGGAACATTTCAAGACCGGTAAAAAAACTCCTGAGCGGAATGTACCGGGTGAAAAACGGGAATTATGACACCGCGATCGGAATGAAGTATGGGAGTGAAATGGGTGAGCTCCTGCGAGGGTTCAACGAGATGGCGTTCAAGCTGAGTCAGGACAAGGCGCAGATGGAGGACTACATCCGTGAGATCATCATGCTGAAGGATTACAATGAAAAAATTCTCCACTCGATCCGGGCCGGTATTGCCATCATCAATCCGCAGTTTCGAATCGAAAAGGCGAACAGCTCATTCTTGCAGTATTTTGGACTCGACGAGCGGCAGGTGATCGGCGCGCGCATTCAGGATGCTCCCAAAAGCCTCATCGATGAAGACACTCTCGAACAAGTGGGGCTTCTCCTGCAGGGCAGAAAAGAGTTCTATTCAAAGGTCAAGAGGTCGAAGGAACACAGGGTGTATGAAATCAAGCTTTATCCCCTTGCGGGAGTACGCCCTCAGGGCGATGGAACTGCCGGATGCGTGTTCACTGTCGATGATATAAGTGAGAAGCTTGAGCTTGAAGAAAAGATATTTCAGGCGGAGAAGCTCTCCTCACTCAGTGTGCTTTCTGCAGGGGTAGCTCATGAGATAAACAATCCTCTCAGCTCCATCATGAGCAACGTGCAGAATCTCATGGAAGAGGAATGGGACGAAGAAAGGAAGGTTTCTCTGGGGTGGATAGAGCAGGAGACCCGGCGAATTGCCAGGACTGTGCGGGCGCTTTTAAACTTCTCCTCCTCCGATGCAAGGGGAAGGCAGGGATCGGATGTGAATGAAGTGATCGTTCAGGTCATCGGCATCATCAAGTACTCCATATCCAGGGACACGGACATCGCCATAGAGACTGACCTGGAGGATGACCTTCCAAAAGCGGTAATCAACGAAGACGAGCTTCAGCAGGTCATCATAAACCTGGTACACAATTCGATCCAGGCTGTTGAAGACAACGGGGTCGTATCGCTCAATACATCTGCCAGAAGATCCGATCACAGGATCAACATCGTGGTGCAGGACAACGGCAGGGGGATACGCAAAGAGCACATTCCTCACATATTCGATCCCTTCTTCACCACAAAGCGCAACGGGCAGGGAACCGGGCTTGGGCTTTCCGTGGTGTACGGGATCGTGCGGAAGCAGGGTGGTCACATCGATGTCGAGAGTGCATCCGGGAAGGGGACAAGAATAACATTGGAGTTTCCGGCGCTTTAGGGAATGGACAGGATACTATGGAGCAGTCTTTTGAACGCACGCGCGCGATCCTCATTGTTGACAATGAGGAAGGAATCAGGCACGGGTTGAGAAATTTCTTCCATAAGAAAGGCTTTGTTGCATATGAAGCTTTTGATTTCCACTCCGCGCTCACCGCTGTGAAGAGTCATCCAATCGATATTGCGGTCATAGACATCCGTCTCAAAAATGGAAAGGACGGCATAGACCTGCTGAGAGAGCTCAAAAGAATCGAGCACGATCTCATCGAAATCATCATCACCGGATATGGGAGCATCGACACCGCGGTTACCTCCATGAAGGAGGGCGCAGCGGACTACATCCTGAAACCCATAGACAACAAGAAGCTTCTCGATGCTGTAAGAAAGAACCTGGAGATCCGGGAACTCAAAAACGAAAACCGATTCTTAAAAAAAGAGTTGATGGACCGCTCGGTTCCCCACGCCTTTGTTACTGCGAACCAGGGCCTGAAACGGATGATTCAAAAGGTTGATAAAATAAAGGATAATCCCGTTACGGTCTTGATCACCGGTGCGAGCGGGACGGGAAAAGAGGTGCTCGCACGTTACATTCATTACACCAGCAACAGAAGACAGGGGAAGTTCGTCTCCATCAACTGCGCATCTCTTTCAGAAAATCTCCTTTTGAGCGAGCTCTTCGGGCACGAAAAGGGTGCATTTACCGGAGCGATCGAGCGTCATGTAGGCAAGTTCGAAATGGCTGACAGAGGAACGCTCTTTCTCGATGAGATCGGAGACATGTCTCCGGATGTACAGGCGAAGCTGCTCCGTGTCATAGAGGAGAACAGCTTCGAACGGGTGGGGGGGGACACGCAGGATTCACGTGGATGTAAGAATCATCGCTGCCACCAATAAAGATCTCACACTCCTCATGCAGGCAGGACGTTTCAGGGATGATCTCTACTATAGAATCAAGGTGGTGAGCTTTCATTTGACACCGCTGAGAGAGCGACCGGAAGATATTCCGCTGCTGATCGATCATTTCGTTCAGAAATATCACGGGAAATACAACAAGGCGGTGCAGGGATTCAGCCCGGAGGCCGTTGAGCTCATGATTTCTTACGCATGGCCGGGTAACGTGCGTGAGCTCGAAAATGTGGTAAATCAGGCAGTTCTGCTGGGTGAAGGGGACTGGGTGGATGCAGCAGACCTGGGAAAGGGGCTCTTCTTCGGAAAGGGAATCCCGGCTCAGCGGATCGATTTTCATCGTATAAAATCGCTCAAAAAGGCAATGCGTGACATCCAACAGCTCTACGAACCCAGGATCATCGAGCACTTTCTCAAAAAAAATCACTACAACAAATCAAAGACCGCCCGGGACCTTTCCATCACGAGAAAAACACTTGACGACAAGATCCAGAAGTTCGACATTCAGGCGGGATAAAAAAAGACAGGGCGGCTGTCTCGGATGCATCGGCAACCGGCTGTGTTTGAAATCATCCATCCACTGTGGATGGAATACTTTCGTACCGATCACGTTTATTGATAGAGTTTTTTGTAACTACATTTCGAAGGGCGGGGCATTGTTTCTATACAGGCATTCCGATAGTTTGCTTACCATGAAGACCAGGGAGCCCTCTTTTCACTCTGAAATGACACAGAATAAACTTTTGCTTGACATTTTATACGGTACATGATGGAATGTAATCCATTACAATATATATATATATAGAGCGTAAAGAAGCTGCTTTTATGGATGGTTGATAACAGCGGCAGACACGTGCGAGAGTGATCGTTTTTATGGTGTTGCAGGCATTGACGCAGCATTCTTGATTTCATTCATTTTGGCGTGAGACATGTTTTCAATTATGCGTGCGATGACTTTTGCGGAAGCAAAAACGCCTTAAAATCTATTGAAGGTTTTATTTTTAGATAAAAAGAAATCGATTACAATAATATTCTATGCAAGAACCAATGTGAGGAGGAATCCAAATGAATGCAAAGGAACCGCTGAACAGACTGATTGGGAGAATGCCGAAAATCGGAATCCGGCCTGCGATTGACGGTAGACGCAAAGGCGTAAGAGAATCACTCGAAGAACAAACAATGGGAATGGCGAAATCACTCTCAACTTTTTTAGAGAAAAATCTGCATCATACAAACGGGCTTCCTGTTGAATGTATCATAGCAGACACCTGTATCGGCGGATTTGCAGAGGCTGCCATGGCGAAGAAAAAGTTCGAGAAGGAAGGAGTTGGTGTTTCGATCACCGTGACGCCCTGCTGGGCCTATGGGGCAGAAACAATGGACATGGATCCGCTCGTTCCAAAGGCCGTATTGGGGTTCAACGGTACCGAGCGTCCCGGTGCGGTCTATCTTGCAGCAGTGGCGGCAGCACACGCGCAGAAGGGCATTCCTGCATTTGCGGTATACGGGAGGGACGTGCAGGATGCAGATGATACATCAATACCTGAGGACGTACAGAAAAAAATCCTCCAGTTTGCAAAGGCGGGTCTTGCCGTCGCCACGATGCGTGGAAAATCCTATCTCGCGATAGGGGGGGTGTCAATGGGGATCGCGGGATCGATCGTTGATCCCTATTTTCTCGAAAAATATCTGGGGGTGCGGTACGAGATGGTGGACAGCTCCGAGCTTATTCGGCGCATGGATGAGGG
>Ga0315545_1005534_pt1 | contig 10098 bp, 5 predicted proteins | sample SalMarSW160210MG_FD_203096 | JGI IMG/M metagenome (GOLD analysis project Ga0315545, IMG submission 203096) | Salt marsh sediment microbial communities from the Plum Island Ecosystem LTER, Massachusetts, United States - Salt Marsh Sediment SW1602-10 ...
GCCATCTTCTCAACAAGCTGCTTCGAGATAGTCAAACCGAGCCCGGTTCCACCATACTTGCGAGTGGTCGAGGCATCCACCTGCGTGAAGGCGTTGAAAAGACCGTCGAGCTTGTCCTGCGGGATGCCGATGCCGGTGTCTTTCACCGCGAATCGCAATATTACACGTCCATCGGTCTCACGTTCGAGGCTCACGTGCAAGGCTACCTCTCCTTCGGCGGTGAATTTGATCGCGTTATCCATCAGATTGGTTAGTATCTGGCGGAGACGCCCCGGGTCGCCCCGCACAAAGGAGGGGACCTCAGGTTCGACCAGACAGACCAATTCCAGGGCCTTGTCGTGTGCACGTAACGCCAGCACATCATTCAGGTCTTCTAGGGCGGTGCGAAGGTCAAAGTCCAGCGTCTCCAATTCGAGCTTCCCGGCCTCTATCTTGGAGAAGTCGAGGATGTCGTTGATGATCGTAAGCAGCGAGTCTGCACTGTTCTTCACAACCTCAGCGCACTCGCGCTGCTCCGAGGTCAATTCCGTGTCCAGCAAGAGACCTGTCATGCCGATCACCCCATTCATGGGCGTGCGAATCTCGTGGCTCATATTCGCCAGGAACTCGCTCTTGGCAGCGTTGGCGACCTCGGCCTCCACGGCCAACAGATTGGCACGCTCAACGACCTGCTTCAGCTGGCGGTTGGCCTCGTCGGCCCCCTCCTTGGCCTGACGTAAGGCCTGTTCCGCCTGCTTGCGTTCAGTTATATCAACCATGCTCTCCAACAGGTGTGTGCGGTCGTCAAGCACCACAGGAATCGAGGTTCTGATAACCGGCACGATGCTACCGTCAGCCCTTAAAAGCTCGCCTTCCGAGCTGTCCACATCCTGACATCGGTCCGCGATTGGACAGTGCCCGACCTCAGCCGGGCAGATGTGCTTGTGACACACTTGACCCACGATCTCGTCCTTCGGCGCGCCGATCATCTCCGCGGCCACGGGATTGACATCAACGATGGTGTGAGAATCCCAGTCGATGATCACAATCGCTGTCTGGAGGCAGTCCAGGATGGTCTTAAGCCGCTCCTCGCTGTCCCGCAGCGCCTCCTCGGCCTGCTTGCGGTCCTCTTCAATTCCGATTGCCGTTGCAACGATACCCATGAGGCGCTTCTGGCTCTCCTTCAATTCCACATCTTCCTGGAAAACCACGCAGATAGAGCCGACAGCTTCACCCTGGCAGCAAACCGGATGGCCAACGTAAGTCTTCAGCCCGTACCGTGCGACGTTGGGATCAGTTTGCATGTATCGGGTTGACGGGAGGTCCTTTACGATGTAGATACCGGCGTCCTTCCCTCTCAGAATAACGTCGTAGCAAATATGTCCGTCGGGCTTATCGACGGGCTCGTAGTCCCGCGGAGTATGCCATTGGCCAGTCGAATACAGCTCCGCGCCTGATAGGCGATTGTATAAGGCGCAGGCGCCGCCCAAAAGCTCGCCGCATATTCTCGTAAGAATCTGGACGTTCTCGTCGAAGTCAGAACCCAGTTCAAGGAAGGCGTGATTCAGCCGCATCAAGCTTTCCTCCGCCAGCTTGCGCTCCACGATCTCTTTTTTCTGTCCCTTTGCCGCCTCACCCTGCCGTCGGTTGAGCCGCGTCACGTAAACCGCAAACAGGATGCCCACGACGACAAAGGCGGCGATCCCCGCGAGCCAGGGCCAATACTGCTGGATAACGTCGCTTTCAGCCGACGTAGTCTCCGCCGCCACCAGAGTTATGGCGGACAGGCGCGCTACTATGGAAAAGTCTGCGCCAGTCACGTTGTCATGGTCCTTCTAGGGACCGACCCAAGCTCTTTGAGACAATCATGCACCGGCACATAACTCAGCGTGCTCCTCCAGCCTGCGCATCTCGCGGCTTTCGCGTTGGGGCAATCTGATCGCATCGAAAGCAGAGGCCCGGCGACCTTTTCCGCCAGCTCGTCTGACGTGTGCCGCAGCTTCATCATGGGCCACTCGGGATACGTTTACATCGAATGAAAGAAAAGCAGATGACAACAGTCTTCGCCTCCATGATCTCCTCCCCATTGATCGTTTAATGGTCCCCGGTTGGTCTCGGCGCCGTCCGATCGGGTTCACAAGACCTTCCCGTCCAGCGGTGACCAGTTCCTCTTCTCGCTGTTGGCTGTTTGATTCCAGTTCACGTCCTTATGCCTCCACGGCAAGCCCGCCATGCTCTGCCAACCCCTTGCCAGAGAACACGTGCAGAACATTTCAAATACACAACTGTTACAAAGTGCTTCCACTAATCAGTTCGTATCCTGCCGGGTTTTCTTTAGCTTGCGTGGGGCTCTGGGCCAACGAGTGAGTTTGCCCTTTGGAAAGGTCTGTCCGCAGAGAGGAAAATGACAGACTGATCAAAGCCAGCGCCCCGCCATGCCGCGGGGCCGAGAGCGTCCGCCGCGCGGCGGACCCCTACACCGCGTGTTTCTGCGCATCGACGAAACGTCCACCCACCACTTGCGAGGGCAGGCCAGGTTGTGTTATTCTGATGCGGCGTTGATGTGTGTTTTGGTGGGGTGCTTCAGTTCGTCACTTCGTGTAACGGTCCATCCAGCCAAAGCGCCCGTGAATAGCCAGAAAAAAAGAGTTTCAGATGTTGCATTTGTTTAACACGATGACCCGCAGGAAGGGGGAATTCGTTCCTCTGAACCCGCCCAACGTTGGACTCTATACGTGCGGGCCAACCGTGTATAGCTATATCCACATCGGCAACCTGCGGACCTTTATGTTTGAAGACCTCCTGAGGCGCTATCTCAAGTACAAGGGCTACAACGTAACGCAGGTGATGAACATCACCGACATCGATGACAAGACAATCAAGGGCGCAAACAAGGAGGGGGTCCCGCTGGGCGAGTTCACGGCGCGCTTCACGAAAGCATTTTTCGAGGACATCGCATCGCTGAATATGGAGCCAGCGGAGCACTATCCCCGAGCGACGGAGCACATCGACGAGATGGCGGCGCTCGTAAAGCGGCTAGTTGACAGGGGCTACGCCTACGAGAGCGAGGGCTCGATCTACTTCGACGTGGGCAAGTTCAAGCCCTACGGGGCACTTACAGGTGTGAAGCCAACGCTCTGTCAAATACGTTCCAGGGTGGACCACGACGAGTATGAGAAACAGGATATCAGGGACTTCGCGTTGTGGAAGGCGTCTAAAGAGGGCGAACCGTCTTGGGACACCGAGATAGGCCCTGGCAGGCCGGGTTGGCACATCGAGTGCTCCGCGATGAGCATGAAATACCTGGGTGAGACGTTCGACATCCATACAGGCGGCGTCGATAACATGTTTCCACACCATGAGAACGAGATTGCACAGTCCAGGGCGGCCACGGGGAAGCCGTTTGCCCGCTACTGGCTGCACTCGGAGCACCTTCTGCTCGACAGGAGCAAGATGGCGAAGTCCACCGGCAATATCTACACGCTCCGGGAGATCGTCGAAATGGGCTACAGGCCTCGTCAGCTGCGATATCTGCTCCTTTCCGCGCACTATCGCAAGCAGCTGAGCTTCAGCCTCGATGCACTCGAGCAGGCCGCTGGGTCTCTGGCACGAATCGACGACTTCGTGAGAACCTTGCGCTCTGCCAGCTGTTCGGGTATCGACAATCCAGCGATCACAAACGCCGTGGCTCAATGCGAGCAGGGATTCGAGGCCGCAATGGACGACGACCTCAATATCTCAAAGGCGATGGCGGCTTTGTTCACATTCATCCGGTCGGCAAACGAGCAGATTAACGACCGCGCGATAAGCGAGACCGACAGAGACGAGATTGAGAACTTGCTTAAGCGGCTGAACTCAGTGATCGGCGTCATCGAGCTGGGTCGCGACGACGAGCTGCCGGCCGACGTTGAAGACCTCATCGAGAAGCGACGCCAGGCGCGAAAGCAGCGGGACTGGGCCCTGGCGGACAGGGTGCGAGAGCAATTGAGAGCAAAAGGGATAATCATTGAGGATACAAAGGATGGTGTCAGGACTAAACGTGTGTGACCAACTGGCGCTCGCGCCTGCTGTCAGACGGACGATCAGGAACTGGCCCGGGCGCACTGGTCTCAGGCCCAACGTGCGACTAAGCTGTGGCAGCGCCTCGTGTAACGGGACGAGGCGCGCTCCCCGTGAACCTCACGGCCCAATGTTCATGACAAGATTTGCGGTTAGTTCAGGAGGTTTGTAAGAAAATGGCAATGCTAGCGATGCGCAGGCATTTGAAGAAGCTCTCGGTATTCCTTTGGATCGTGATAGCGGCCTTCATCGGCACGATCTTCGTGGTCTGGGGCGCAGGTAGGCGCGGGATGGAGCGTAGCGATGCGGCGATCGCTACCGTCAATGGCGACCAGATAGTGCGAGATGAGTATTATTCCGCGGTCCGGCGCTATGCGGACTATTATCGCAGTATCTACAAGGATCGGTTGACCCCTGAAATCCTGGAGAGCCTCGACCTTGAGAACCGCGTCTTGCAGGACCTGATTCGCAAGCGGCTTCTGCTCCAAGAGGCCGGGCGGCTTGGGATTGTCGTGACCGACAGCGAGGTCACCTCCGTGCTCAGGAAGACGCCTGGTTTTCGAGACCAAGATGGCAACTTCAGACCTGAGCTTTACATGCGAATTCTGTCGATGAACCGAATAGCGCCGGAGACTTATGAGCACGGCATTCGGCAGAGCCAGAAGGTGGCCAGGCTTCAGGATTTCATTCGAGCGACTGTCAGGATAACTGACGATGAGGTCAAGGCCAAATACGTCGAGGAGAACGAGAAGGTCAACTGCAAATACGTGGAGTTTGAGGGCAGAGAGCTCGCAAGGGACCTCGAGCCGAGCCACACGGAGCTCCTGAGCGTCTATGAGTCGCAAAAGGAGAGGTATAAGAGCGAGCGCGAGGTGAAAGTCGAGTATGTGCTGTTTGATCCCAAGGATTACAGCTCGCAAGTCCAAATAACGGAGGACCAGCTTTACGACTACTACGATGATCACCGACGGGAGTATGTACAAGAGGAGGAGGTTCGGGCCCGTCACATTCTGGCGAAAGTGCCGGAGGGCGCCAGCGAGAAGGTTGATCAGGAGGCGAAAAAGAAGATGGAAGGCCTTCTGTCGCGGGTGAAGGCCGGCGGGGATTTCGCCAAACTGGCCCAGGAGAACTCCGACTGCCCGTCGTCCTCGAAGGGCGGGGACCTGGGCTTTTTCGGCCGCGGCCAGATGGCAAAACCATTTGAGGATGCGGCCTTTTCTCTCAAAGTGGGCGAGATAAGCGACGTCATCAAGACGGAGTTCGGTTATCACATCATCAAGGTTGAGGAGCGGAAGGAGGCCCAGACCCGGGAGTTTGATCAGGTAACAGACGAGGTCCGGACAAAACTGATCGATGAGAACGCGTTGAAGCTAGCAGAAGAAGCAGCAAAGAGCGCGCACGAGAAGCTAGGTGAATCGCAGGACCTCGCGGGCTTTGCAGGGGAAAACGGTCTCAAGCTCGCCACGACGGACTTCTTCAAGCGAATGGACGAGATAGAGGGGCTTGGGCGTTCGTTCCAGTTTGCAAACGCCGCGCTGGGGCTTTCAAAAGACATGGTCAGCCCGGTCGTGAAGGGCAGAGACCGTTACTTTTTGATCAAGCTGCTCGACGAAAAGCCGCCAATCGTGCTGCCGTTCGATGAGGTTAAGGCGAAGGTCAAGCGCGACTGGGCAAAGGAGGAAGGCGAGAGAATCGCCAAGAAGAAGGCCAACGAGTTCGCGCAAAAGGTAACCGACCTCGAGTCGTTCGACAAGACCGCCAAGGCGTGGGAGCTCACCGTCAATGAGACTAACACGTTCTCGAAGGAAGGCTACGTGCGCGGGATAGGCCGTAGCGATGAGTTCATTCAGAAGGCATTTGCGACGGAGGTTGGCGGTGTCGGCGGCCCGATAAAGGTTCGCAACGGCTACGTCTTTTTTGCCGTGCTCGAGCACACTCAACTCGTTGAAGAGGAATTTGCCAAGGAAAAGGGCCAGCTCGCGCAAAAGATGCGGTCCGACAAAGAAAACAAGGCCCTTGCTGCCTGGCTTGAGGAACTCAAGGACAGAGCCGAGATATACATTGACCCGTCGTTCGGCAAGAAGCAACAACCCGCCGGCCCGCCCGGCGTTCGACGTTAATCTAGTTCTCACGAAGGAGTTATGGCATGACTTTCGAAGCTGTGATCACGCACGCGGTTCGAACCCCGATTGGGTCGCTTGGCGGCGCCCTTGCTAAGGTAACAGCCCCAAAGCTCGGCGCGATTGTTGTCGAGGCGCTGCTGAAGCGCTCGGGCATCCCCGCCGAGGATTTCGACGAGATCATAATGGGCAACGTGGTGAGCGCCGGGCTGGGGCAGAACCCAGCTCGTCAGGCGGCGCTTTTTGGGGGACTCAAGGACGAGGTCGCCGCGCTGACGATCAACAAGGTCTGCGGCAGCGGGCTCAAGGCGGTCGTCCTGGCGGCTCAAGCGGTCAAACTTGGCGACTCAAGCGTCGTTATCGCCGGCGGACTCGAGTCGATGAGCAACGTCCCATACGCGCTCCCAAAGGCAAGATTCGGCTACCGACTCGGCCACGGCAAACTCGTCGATCTCATGATCCACGACGGATTGTGGTGCGCATTCAACGACTACCACATGGGCAATGTCGGCGAGATAGTCGCCGAGAAATACGCAATCAGCCGAGAGCGCCAAGACGAATATGCCTACAACAGCCATCGCAAGGCGGTGGCGGCAATCGAAGCGGGCAAGTTCAAGAGCCAGATCGTGCCCGTGACAATACCGCGGCGAAAAGGTGACCCCATCATTGTCGATACCGACGAAGGCCCCAGGGCCGACACCTCCATCGAGAAGCTCGCCAAACTGCGGCCCGTGTTCAAGAAAGATGGCACGGTAACCGCCGGCAACGCGCCTAGCGTCAACGACGCCGCCTCGGCAGTCATCGTCATGAGCGCCGACGAGGCGGCAAAGCGCGGCCTCAAGCCGATGGCGAGAATTGTGAGCTACGCCACGTCCGGCATGGCCCCGGAAATGGTCCTGATGACGCCCGTCCCCGCGGTTCGCATGGCGCTTGAGAAGGCAAATCTCGCCCTTGACGACATCGACGTCGTGGAGCTGAACGAGGCCTTCTCTGTCCAGGCGATTGCCTGCTGCGATGAACTTGGCCTCGACTATACGAAGGTCAACAGAAACGGAGGCGCGGTTGCGCTCGGCCATCCGATCGGCGCAACTGGCGCAAGGATACTCACGACTCTGCTGCATCAGATGGAGGCCGACGAGCTGAAGCGCGGCATAGCCACGCTGTGCCTCGGCGGGGGCAACGCGGTCGCTGTGGTCGTTGAAAGATAAGAATAATCGCTTTGTGTGGGGCGGGCTTTCCAGCCTGCCATTGCTGAATAAGGTTACAGGATGAAGAACTTCACATTAGCGTTCATCTTCTTTGCAATGGGAGGAGTAACTCTATGGCCATAAAGACGGTAGGCGTCGTCGGGGCCGGGACGATGGGCAGCGGTATCGCCCAGATATTGTCCTTTTCTGGATACACGGTTCTTCTGAACGACACGAAAAGAGAGTTCATAGACCGCGGCGTCAAGGCCGTTCACAAAAGCCTCGGCAAGTTCCTGTCCAAGGAGAGGATCACGCAGGAACAACACGACGCGGCGCTGGCAAATATCACGCCGACGGAGCGGCTCGAGGCGATGAAGAACGTCGATCTGATTATTGAGGCCGTGTTTGAGGACCTCGCCGTGAAGACCGAGCTGTTCAAGGAACTGGACGCAATCTGTCCCGAGGCCACTATCTTCGCGTCGAACACATCCTCAATCTCGATAACGAAGCTCGCGGCGCAGACGAAGCGGCCCGACAGATTCATCGGGATGCACTTCATGAACCCCGTGCCGCTGATGAAGCTTGTCGAGATAATCCGCGGCATCGCCACGTCTGACGAGACATTCCGCATCACAAAGGAGCTATCCGAGAAGCTTGGCAAGACACCAGTCGAGGTCAACGATGCCCCGGGTTTCGTCTCGAACCGCGTCCTGATGCCAATGATCAACGAGGCGGTCTTCGCGCTTCACGAGGGAGTCGGCACGCCCGAGGCGATAGATACCGTCATGAAGCTCGGGATGAACCATCCGATGGGCCCGCTTGCGCTGGCAGACCTCATCGGTCTCGACGTCTGCCTCTCGATACTGAACGTGCTCTACGGCGGGTTCGGCGACCCGAAGTATCGGCCTTGTCCGCTGCTGAGGAAGATGGTCGATGCAGGCTACTTGGGCCGCAAGAGCGGTAAAGGCTTCTACGACTATTAGGCGTTGAACGGCGGTTATTTGCAAGGGCTGTGGATGCCGTTCTCAGATCGGGTTCTTCTCCGACATGGATTGCTTGAAGGCCCGGATGACGCATGTTCACAACATCTGCGCCACCTTGCAGGCACATTTCAGCCGCAGGCCTCAACTGAAGAAGGAGACATCCGATAATGATTGATTTCGAGCTTTCAGAAGACCAACAGATGATGCGTGATATGGCCCGCGATTTCGCGGACAAGGAATTGAAGCCTGTGGCGCAGAAGCTTGATGAGGAGGCAATCTGGCCAGCCGATATACTGAAGAAGATGGGCGAACTCGGCTTCTTAGGTATGACGCTGCCCGAGGAATTCGACGGCGCTGAGATGGACCCGATCAGCTACGCGCTCGCCATCGAGGAGATATCGCGCGGCGAGGCTTCCTGCGGCGTGATCATGTCGATTCACGACTCCCTTGTCTGTGAGCTCATCTTGGAGTTTGGGACTGACGAGCAGAAGAAGCGGTTCTTGCCTCGGCTGGCTCGGGGAGAGCTGATCGGCTGCTTCTCTCTTACCGAGTCTGGCGCAGGCTCTGACGCCGGGGCAGTCGCGACGACGGCGGCAAAGGAAGGCGACGACTACGTGCTCAACGGGACCAAGATATTCACGACCGGCGGCCCCTATGCGGACGTAATAATTGTCTTTGCCTCGACCGACCGTTCCAAGGGAAGCAAGGGGATGTCAACCTTCATTGTCCCAAAGGACACGCCGGGCCTTGAAGTGGGGACAATCGAGCACAAGATGGGGATGAACGCCTCGGGGACATCCGAGCTCGTCCTCACGGATTGCCGGGTCAGCAAAGACCTGCTGCTCGGCGAAGAGGGCCAGGGCTTCAAGATCGCGCTTATCGGCTTTGACGCGGGGAGAATCGGCATCGCAGCCCAGGCGGTCGGCATCGCCAGGGCTGCCCTTGAAGAGAGCATCAAATACGCTAAGGAGAGAGAGCAGTTCGGCAAGCCAATAGCCCGCTTTCAGGCGGTCCAATGGATGATCGCCGACATGGCCACGCAGATAGACGCCGCGAGATTGCTCACGCTGCGCGCGGCGCACGTCAAATCACAGGGCAAGCGATTCTCAAAGGAGGCAGCTATGGCAAAGCTCTTCGCGTCCGAAACGTGCGTCAACGCCACTCGCCTCGCTGTCCAGATTCATGGCGGCTATGGCTACATCAAGGAGTACGCTGTCGAGCGACACTATCGGGATGCTAAGATCACCGAGATATACGAAGGCACGTCCGAGATAATGCGGATGATCATCTCCGGGGCCCTCCTCAGGTGAAATGTCCCGCTGCGCCACTGTGAACGCCGGACCATCGCTCCTGAATGGCTGGAATTGGCCCGTAGGGGCGGCGTCTCAGACCCGCCCGCTAGCGTCAATCCTATCAGACACAGGGGCCTTGGCCCTGCAATTGCTCAGGACGGGCGCGGTCTTAAGACCGCGCCCCTACACATCCGCAACGACTTACATCCCAGCCTCCGCCAGCCGCCCCCACAACAGCGAATCAGCGTTCATGAGTTCGGTCATATCAAACCGTTAAGAGTGACGACATAGAATGCTAGCCAACTCATCAGGCATAAACCGCGGCCCATTTGACGGCAAATCTGGTATCGACACGTCGCTTTTGGCCGCCTATGGCGTGGATGATGCGGTCCTAGACGTCTGGCGCATGGCCTTCCCGAGGCTCCTCCCAATTCAGGCGAGGGCAGTCGCCGAATTTGGACTCTTCTCAGGCCAGAAC
>Ga0315545_1005535_pt1 | contig 10096 bp, 10 predicted proteins | sample SalMarSW160210MG_FD_203096 | JGI IMG/M metagenome (GOLD analysis project Ga0315545, IMG submission 203096) | Salt marsh sediment microbial communities from the Plum Island Ecosystem LTER, Massachusetts, United States - Salt Marsh Sediment SW1602-10 ...
TGTTAGCCAACCCATATACTGCCTAATAAAATTAAGCGTGGGGATAAACCATTGTCTAAAGGTTGAAAATGATTTATTAGTACTGCTCAGCTAAATCTGTTACCAGACTTACACTTGCAGCCTATCACCTCGTTATCTTCGAGGAATCTAAGAATCCTAATCTTGTGGTGGGCTTCGCGCTTAGATGCTTTCAGCGCTTATCCCTTCCCGACTTAGCTACTCAGCAGTGCTCTTGGCAGAACAGCTGATACACCAGAGGTCAGTTCAATCCGGTCCTCTCGTACTAGGATCAAATCCACTCAAGATTCTACGCCTACGGTAGATAGGGACCAACCTGTCTCACGACGGTCTGAACCCAGCTCGCGTAACGTTTTAATTGGCGAACAGCCAAACCCTTGGAAGCGGTTCCACCTCCAGGATACGTTGAGCCGACATCGCATAATTCTATTATTTCTAATAGCTTGGACTATATCTTCACCCTATTAATAATAGGGGTTGGCGTATTATAACAGTTTAAACCTGTTATCCCTTAATATAAATTAAGAAGTCTCTACGGGGTCATTACTAAAGTTTGTATTTCATTTCTGGAATTACGTAATTAACAATTAATTCCTTAAATTTTTCTGCACTGTCTTGTCTTATTCTGATACGATAATAGCTTTTACTTCCATCGTCCATAAACCATGTCGCAATTATTAAAGGATTTAATTCTAAATTGGAAATGACTTTCTTTCCATTAGAATAAAACCTTAGATATAATTCTGTTAATTCTGAATGCTGTTTAGTAAAAAATCTATAAGCAACTCTATTTCCTAAACCTTTTCTTTCTTTTGGAGGACTTTTAACTAAATCTTCCAAATTTAAGTATTTCCAATCAACATACTGTCTTTGAGAAATACTGTGATTAATTTCAAGAAAAGCATTATTCCTTTTAGGAATAATTCTTAAATATCCATCGCCCAGAATAGACCCAATGATAATTGACTTTTGTTCTTTAGTAAGACTTCCCACGGTATTACCCATTATTTTATTATATTATAAAATAACCAGGGCTTCACCGTTATTAGCCACTTTTTTGTACAACATTACTGTTGTAGCACCCCGATTTGTCGGTATATATTTTGAGGTGCCGAACAGGGCCGTTGATATGGACTCGCGGGCCCTACTAGCCTGTTATCCCCGGGGTAGCTTTTAGCTGATGATCTTCGGACTTTCTATTAAAATCCGTCGGTTCACTAAGTTCTAGTTTCCTAACTGCGCAACATATACGTTTTGCAGTAAAGCCAGCTTATGCCTTTACACGACCGCTCCGATTTCCATCCGGAGCTAGCTGACCTTTAAACTTCTCCATTACTCTTTAGGAGAAAAGTGCCCCACTTAAACTACCCATCAGACACTGTATCTTGTTAAACAAGATTAGAATGATGATTTTGAAAGAATGGTGTTTCATTAACGGCTCCATCCTGTCCGAAAACAGAATATCAAAGCCTCCCATCTACGCTACGCATCCAAAACCAAAACTCAATATCTGACTATAGTAAAGCTCCCGGGGTCTTTCCGTCTAGCCGTAGGTAACCGGCATCTTTACCGGTATTGCATTTTCACCGAGCTGCTCTTGGAGACAGTCCCCCAGTCGTTAAGCCATTCATGCGGGCCAGAACTTACCTGGCAAGAGATTACGCTACCTTTGGACGATTATAGTTATCGCCGACGTTCACTGGCGCTTCGAGCAGTTAGCTATCTCACCGAAGCAAGATAACCGCCGCTGTTAACGTTCCAGCACTGGTCAGGCCTCAACCCCTATACATCCTCTTACGAGTTTAGCAGGGATCTGTGTTTTTGATAAACAGTCGCCAGGGGTACTTTAGCTGCGGCCTCTCATAAGAGAGGCAAGGCATATTCCGAAGTTACGCCTGCTTTTTTGCCGAGTTCCTTCAAGAGCTTTCACTCGTTCACCTTAGCACACTTATGCCAACCCACCTGTGTCGGTTTGCGGTACGGACCCAATACTTTTAATTTCTTCGGGCTTTTCTAGGTAGCTTATTTGATAAATTCGTCCTCCCGAGAGAGAACTCGACTGTAAATCCAATGATACACCTTATCTCCTAAACTACGTCACCCTTTGAAAAAGCATTGAGGGACTGGAATATTAACCAGTTGTCCATCCCCCATACAAGTTCTTGTATGCGGTTAGGCCCGCCTAACCCTTGGCTGATTACCATTGCCAAGGAAACCTCGGGTTTTCGGTGGTCCGATTTCACATCGGACTTGTGGTTACTCATGCCAACATTCTTACTCCCTAACGCTCCACCATTCCTTGCAGAAAGGCTTCAGCGCATTAGAGACACTCCCCTACCCCTTCTATTAAAAATAGAAAGTCTTATCTTCGGCATATAACTTTAGTCCCGTAAATTTTTGGCGCAAAATTCCTTAGCTAGTAAGCTATTACGCACTTTTTGAAGGATAGCTGCTTCTAAGCTAACCTCCTAGCTATCAGAGGAACTTCACATCCTTTAAAACACTTAGTCATATTTAGGGGCCTTAGATTAAGATTTGGGCTGTTTCCCTTTTGACCATGGAGCTTAGCCCCCACAGTCTAACTGCCCTGTAATAAATTTCCAGTATTCGGAGTTTGGTAGGAAAATCCGGGCTAAGCCCAAGAAATTCCTTCCAGTGCTCTACCCCTGGAAACACAACAGAACGCTAGCCCTAAAGCTATTTCGGGGAGAACCAGCTATTACCAAGCTCGATTAGCTTTTCACTCCTTACCACAGTTCATCCCAGAGTATTGCACGGCTCACGGGTTCGGACCTCCCCCTGCTTTTCAGCAGAGTTCATCCTGACCATGGCAAGCTCGCTTGGCTTCGGGTCCCTTTCATTTTCTCAATAGTTCGCGCTTTTAACGCTTGCTTTCACTTCGCCTCCATCCCGAAAGGATTTAGACAAAGAAAATAAAAGGACTCGTTGGCTCATTCTTCAATAGGCACGCCATTACTTTGTAAACAAAGCTCTGACTCCTTGTAAGCAAAATGGTTTCAGGTACTATTTCACCGGGGTCACCCCCCTACTTTTCACCTTTCCCTCACGGTACTAGTTCACTATCGGGGATATTATAGTATTTAGCCTTAGCCGATTAGTTCGGCTTGCTTCCTACAGGATCTTCATTTCCCGTAGTACTCAAGTAAAACAGCAAGGAGCGCGAAGAGGTTTTCGAGTACAGGGCTATTACCTTCTATGGCCGCCCTTTCCAGGGTCGTTCTCCTAACCAACCTTCGTCTAAGTAGTTCTCCCTCAAAAGCATTCCAGTGCACCCGGAATACTCCCGACACTATTTCCTTACAACCCTTAATATAATAAAATATTAAGTTTAGGCTCTTCCCTTTTCGCTCGCCGCTATTAAGGGAATAAAATATATTTCTCTTTTCCTCCGCTTACTGAGATGTTTCACTTCAGCGGGTTTGCCATCTCGTTAGAACGAGATTAATTCGTTTTAATGAATTGGGTTTTCCCATTCGGAAACCTCCGGGTCAAAGGTTGCTAGGCACCTTACCGAAGATTATCGCAGCCACGCCACGTCCTTCATCGCCTTAATATCCCAAGGCATCCACCATTTGCTCTTAAATAAGTAACCTTTAAAAAAGTTTACCCTCACACCTAATTTTATTAGGGTGATGGGTTGGCTAACAATTAATAAATGCAATTGTTTTCTACAGATTGTCAAAGTACTTTCAGATAAATCAAAAACCGCTTAGAAGCGGTCCAGACTGTCATAGATATCAAAAAAGGAAAAGTTAACCGCTCCTTTTGTTTTTCTTAATATTTATTACTCTGTTCATATCTTGATTAATATTATCATAACTAAAACCCCTGTCAAGGGGTCTTAGCCTTTTTTATCCAAAAAATTAAAACTATCCTCTGAGCTTTGACCTTAAATCCTGAAGAATTTCTGCAGCAACATCCTTTCCCCCTAAACCAAGGGACAGACCAACGGAAATAACGATTATAGCGACTATTCCTCTGAACAAGTCAGCCATAAATACTCTTCCTATTCCAAGCTGGTAGAGAATTACTATAATAGCAAAAACCCAGATAGACCACTTTACAATAGCTCCAACTAAGGGTCCATGTCCTACTTTTGTTCCTTCAATTCCAGCTCTTACTAGTTTTTCCAAGATATCAGCAATAATTACCGCTACAACAAAAATGAAAGCAGCAACAATTACATTCGGTAAGAACGGAAGAACGTCAGCTGTTAAGAATATTGTCAGCTGATTAAAGCCTAGAATCTCTACAGCCGCAGCCAAGAAAACAATCAAAAGCACCCACTTGAAGATAGCACCTACAAAGGCTGAAGCATCTACTTTTATCTCTGCCTTTTCTAGAGCTCTTTTCCAGGATCCTTTCTCAAAAACTTGGTTAAATCTTATTCTCTTCAGAACCTCAGCTACTACTTTGCCAACAACAACAGCTACAATCCAGCCGATAATGAAGACAACTAAAGCACCAACAAGGTTAGGAATAAAGCCAATAAAACCCTGCCAGAGATTCTTTAATGCAGCAACAGTTGTATCCCACCAATTTATCAAAATCATAATAACTTATAGTTTTAAATTAATATACAGCGACCTTTACCCGGTTAAATAAAATTCTAAAGAATTTTAGCCCAAAAATGCTATTTAACCGGGTTGAATGTTATTAGCATATTATACCATAGCGTAAATAGCCTGCCCCTGTGGAAAACTTTTCAAAGAAATAAAAAAGAGCTGAAGACTAATCTCCAGCTCTATTAGAAAAATATTCTTCGACTTTTTGAAGAATCTCTTGTCTGGCTCTAAATCTGGTTTTACTACTTAGCGCTTTTTCGAATTTTCGAGTCGATGAGTTCTCACCACCAGCGGTTTTAAGGTTATACATAACTCTAGCGATTTTCATTTTTTTAGACGATAGACCGATTCTAGCCAATACTTTTTCGTTAACTCTTTTATCTTCCATTTTAAAAATCTCCTTTCTTTTTAAAGCTCAAGAGACCGACGATCGAATGTAAGAAAAAACAATTAATCGGATAAGGCAACATATAATAACCTTTCCATTCTATAAGAACTGCTGCTAGTTGAAGCAAGTACGCTCCACTGAAAATAAACCAAGGCAATGGTCCTTTTTCATCTTCGTATCTATGCAGATATCTTTCGAAATAAGGCCAAAAAGAAATTGCAATACTAACCTGCAAAATACAATTAGTGTAGATAGCGCCTACTCTATTGAAACGATACCAAAACCAAATAAGAAGAGCAATAACGCTTAGAGCTAAAACAATATTATCCCGAAAATTCAGCTTGGATAATTTATTCTTGCGCACGAAAAGATAAAATACTTTAACAAGATAAATCGTGCTTATAGCCGGCAAGATTGCTAAGCGCCAGTCGTGACCCGATACAAAAAAACTAAACCAGTTCAGGGTGGACAGAAAAACCCACAATAACCAAGTAGCTTTTGGAGGATGGGAAATGCCGAGAATTACTTGTTCATAATACTTATTAAAAGCTTTTCTATGCATTAAACCAGCGATAAGTCCTAAAAGCACTAGTATCAAATCTTTCATTTCTATATTCATCAGAAACCTTCCTTTCTTTTATTTTCAAAGATCTTTTTAAGATTCTTTATTATATATGTTCTAAAACAAAAAGTCAAGGGCTCAAAATAAAAAGAGGGGCACTAGCCTTCTTTAATTATCTTGTGGACCCGAGCGGATTCGAACCGCTGACCTCCTCATTGCAAATGAGGCGCTCTACCAGCTGAGCCACGGGCCCTTATTCTATTTTTAATATTTTACATTTTAAGATATTATCTCCTAGTTCTACTTTCATCTCATCTCCCACAGATTTATCTAAAATAGCCCTGCCTAGAGGAGATTCATAAGAAATCATGCCTTTTGATGGATCGGCCTGGCCAGGACCTACTAACTCAATATTCTCCTTATCCCCATTTAATGAAAGCAAGACCTTTGAACCAACCTGAGCCTTACTGTTCCCCTTATTTTCTACAACCTCTGAATTACGGATTTTCTCTTCTAATTCTAAAATCTTTCCCTGTAAAAAAGCTTGTTTATCCTTAGCATCGTGATAAGCAGCATTCTCTTTCAGGTCTCCAAAAGAAGCAGTATGGCGTATAAGCTCTGCTATTTCTTTTGTTTTAACGTTTTTTAAATAATCTAATTCTTTTTTAAGGTCTTCTAACCCTTTGGCTGTTACTTCACTCATAGTGGGCGTGCGAGGACTCGAACCTCGGACCTTTCCCTTATCAGAGGAATGCTCTAACCAGCTGAGCTACACGCCCTTATAGAAATATTTTACCAAAAATAAAAAGACTTGTAAAGCCTCTCTATTGACTAAATTTTACCCCATTAAAAATGGTGTAGGAGTTCAGTTCTTTAAAGTTGCTTCGACTTTGAGATAATCGACATTTAAGGTTATCGATTAACACCTTTAGAGTTAAGAAGAGAATTCTCGCTTCTCAACCCTAGCCGACAACTAAAAAATATAGGAGATGATCCATGCACAGGTTCCCCTACGCATGCCTTGTTACGACTTCATTCTTGTTACCGACTTTAGCTTAGGTCCTACTAAGTAGGAATTTAGGCTACTGCCGGCTTCCTTAATGTGACGGGCGAATGTTTGTTGGAAACTCAACAGTGACGTTCCCACCGTACATGCGGATTTCCCGCATACGGCGAGCTCTAATGCATTTTTTGCTTAATTTGATATAAATTTCTTAATCCTAAATCTGTCAGGTGTTCTTTATTCTTGATTCGTTTCATTATTTCACAAAAGATTTTAAAATCTTTTCTTTTTGATGTTAACTTTAATTTATATCTTTTAAAGAATGGAATTATCACATTCTCTAAATCATTACGGTTTGCTACTTCGTAACGATAACAATCTTGATGATTGCGTCGTTTATCTTTCTGAAAATAAACATTTCCGCATTTAAAGAATCTTTTTAATTCATGAAGAATGCTTTTATCTTTCTCAACAAGCTTTAAATAGAATCTTGGCTCTGCCTTAACTCTTCTTTTTATATTCTTTTTTGAATCGGGATCCTTAATATAAACAGTGAAGCTTCCTTCACCATCTACCAAACCAATAATGTAATTAGTATTAAGCATAACATTAGAGAAGATCCTTCTCCCGCTAAGCGGGATACTATGATCTAGCTGACTTCTGACGCAGCGTTAGTTTCATTATACTACATCAGATCTCCCCGGGTCAATATATAAACTATTCCTAACATCCCAAATCAAGTTTGTGGATCTAATCTTCTCTACGCTCACCACCCATTCGTAGATCGATTAACTCTTGATGATTCGGGCTACCATTTGTTTCCAGATCCTCTGCCATTTACCTCGCGATAAATGACTATCTTTCAACTACTCTCTATTGAAGCAATAGAGGAAGAGATTTTAACTCTTTAGCTTATATATCTGCCGGGCGCGTTTAATTGTGAGTACAAGTTTCAGAAACATATTCATCGCCGCATGGCTGATCGGCGATTACTAGCGATTCCAGCTTCATGAGGTCGAATTTCAGACCTCAATCCGAACTAAGAAATTGTTTGATGGGATTACCTCCGTCTTGCGACTTTGCCCATTGTCAATTCCATTGTACCACGTGTGCAGCCCAGGGCGTCAAAGGGCCACGCTGACTTGGTGTCGTCCTCACCTTCCTCCCAATTATCTCGGGCAGTTCTCTATGACATATAAAACATAGAGCGAGGGTTGCGTTCGTTACCGCACTTAAGCGTACATTTCAAAACACGAACTGACAACAGCCGTGCAGCACCTGCCTAGTTGCCTTGTGAGGAGACTCTCTTTTCGGAGAGCTTTCAACTAGGTGTCAAGCCCTGGTAAGGTTCTTCGCTTATCGTCGAATTAAGCCACATGGTCCACCGCTTGTGTGAAACCCCGTCTATTCCTTTGAGTTTTAGCCTTGCGGCCGTACTTCCCAGGCGGGATACTTAACGCGTTAGCTTCGCCACTTGAAGGGTCGACACTTCAAATAGCTAGTATCCATCGTTTACGGCGTGGACTACCGAGGTATCTAATCTCGTTCGCTACCCACGCTTTCGTCCCTCAGCGTCAGGGTCATTCCAGCTGAATGCCTTCGCTTTTGGTGTTCCGGTCGATATCAACGGATTCCACCCCTACACCGACCGTTCCATCAGCCCCTAATGCCCTCTATTTTGCTGGTTTTTTCTGCACTTCTAAGGTTAAGCCCTAGGATTTAACAGAAAACCTAACAAAAAGCCTACGGACTCTTTACGCCCAATAAATCCGGATAACGCTTGGGGCCCACGTATTACCGATGCTTCTGGCACGTGGTTAGCAGCCCCTTATTCCTAGAGTACTGTCATCAAAAAGATTCCTCCTCTATAAAAGCTCTTTACACCCCGAAGGGCTTCTTCAAGCACGCGGCGTCGCTCGATCAGGCTTTCGCCCATTGTCGAATATTCTCGACTGCTGCCTCCCGTAGGAGTAGGGCCCGTGTCGCAGTGCCCTTGTTGGGGATCACACTCTCATGTCCCCTACCCGTCATTGCCTTGGTAGGCCATTACCCCACCAACAAGCTGATAAGCCGCAGACCATTCTTAGAGCGAAAAACTTTACCCTTACGGGAACTATCTCGAATTAGCCCAACTTTCGCTGGGTTATGCGAGACTCTAAGGTATGTATCTACGTGTTACTAACCCGTTCGCCGGTTGTCGCAAAAGCGACCCCCTTGACTTGCATGCCTTATCCACGCCGCTAGCGTTCATCCTGAGCCAGGATCAAACTCTCAAAAAATAGTTCTTTCTATATAAAAATAGAAGAACGATAAGTCGAAGCAACTCTAAAAAACTGAATTGCTCGATTGTTAAAGTCCTTTCCAAAAAATAACCACGAAGACATCTATTATTAGATAGCTTCGTGGGCATTCTTTAATGCCTGTTTTTTATCTAAATATTACATATGTTTAAGGTTATCCACCTACTTTAGATTTTACCTTTTCAAAATCTTTTGTCAAGAGCCTGAGGTCGGATTTGAACCGACGACCTACTGTTTACAAAACAGTTGCTCTGCCACTGAGCTACTCAGGCATTATCCCTTTCTTCTTACCTTTTTCCAGTAATCCTCAGAGAACTTATCTTTAGGTTCATTCTCTGTCTCAAACATCAAATCATTCTTTCCTCCTTCCCTTCTTCGGAATATACCCTTAAAAACAGACCAGCCTCCCCTTATTAATCTCTTTAAAAAGAAGGGCTTTGTCCCTTTAACTTCGTTATGAGATAAATCAGCCAGAACTGGAATCTTTCTGATTATGATAACGCTCATTCCTATTAAACCAATAAAGAATAAGATAAGAAATAGTAGTGTCATATATCAAACCTAATAAATCTTTTTACTATAATGTTCTCTCCTATCTTAGCTACGTACTCCTCAATCAGCTGTTTTATTGTTTTAGAATCATCTTTAATCCAAGCCTGAGACAAAAGAGAAACTCCTTTCTTGTACTTATTCATTTTACCTTCAATAACCTGACTTAATATCTTTTCCGGTTTGCCAGAATCCTTTATTTGCTCTTTGTATATTTTTTTCTCCTCGTCTAAAACCTCTTTAGGAATATCATCTTCTGTTAAAAACAAAGGATCCATGGCTGTAATTTGAAGACAAAGCTCATGAGCCAGTTCCTGGAAATCCTTGGACTTAGCAACAAAATCAGTCTCACAGCGTAAATCAACTATTGCCCCGACTCTTTTGTCAGGATGAATATAAGCTTCAATTATTCCTTTTCCAGCTTCTCTGGCTGATTTCTTGCCAGCTAACTCTTTACCCCATTCTCTTAATATCTTCTTGGCTTTTTCCTTATCCCCTTTACTCTGTTCAAGGGCTTTTTTACACTCGGAAACAGAAACTCCGGTCTCTTCCCGCAATTGTTTAATTTCGTCTATCATATTAATTTAAGATTATATATTATACCTTAGCGAATCAAGGTTCTGACGAAGTCAGGTTCTTAATTCTGAACGAATCAAGGTTCTGACGAAGTCAGGTTCTTAATTCTGAAAG